>ERZ1023442.115-NODE-115-length-27378-cov-22.778502_pt1 | contig 27378 bp, 30 predicted proteins | sample MGYA00380521_ERZ1023442 | MGnify/ENA primary metagenome ERZ1023442 (study PRJEB33173, sample SAMEA4830294) | metagenome | study: EMG produced TPA metagenomics assembly of the PRJEB25223 data set... | reverse complement strand
AGGAAGGCTTATAGCCGTAGAACAAACCACCCGTTCACACGGGTGGTTTTGATTTAATGAAATTTTAATTAATTAAAGCCTGATTGTTATGAATATCTTCAAAATCATAGTTCTTTATAATCTCACATCCTAGTGGATGTCTACCATTATCAACGTGCCTATTAACTTCTTCTAATACTTCCAGAATTTCATACTCAGGCGTTTCAATTTTAAATGAATACCTAAATATATGTCCGTGATCCGATTTAACAGTTGCCATGAGTTCGTCGTTTACCATTTTATAACCTAGTAATTCCATTATTGATTCCCCCCAATAAGTGTGATTACTTAGTTATAATGTAGCATGTAAAAATGCATGATGACAGTAATTTTACTTAAATGTTAATGATTATCATTTCACTTATCTTTTTGAGGGGTTATAGTTTAAAATTGGGCATAAAAAGAGGGTGACGTCGGGTTAAGGCGTCACCCAGGAGTATTATGTTCATGAATATAAAAGACTTTGTAGTTATTAATTAACTACACACTAATACTACCATGTTACCTACCATAATGACAATAAAAAGTGTTTAAAATATAAAAAAATTTCGTTTAGTACTATTATTTGTAAAAAGTTATATTCAAGTTATTTTTTAAACTTAAAATGATTGTGTCGCCTATTAACATTTAAACTATCCGTAGGCTTACATATTTGTTTAAGTTATGGCATAATTTTTATAATATTTGATTGAAGAGGGTGTATATATGGATGGCATAATAACGTTTATTACTATTACACTACTTATTATCATTGTACCTGGTCCAGACTTTTTGATTGTCATGAAAAACACAATCCATTCGGGCAAACTAAATGGTTCTATGGCAGCTTTAGGTATTACTTCTGCTCATATCATTTATTCATCGTTAGCTGTATTGGGGATTATATATATTCTTACAAGTTTATATTACGTATTTTTGATTATAAAAATACTAGGTGCATGTTATCTGATTTATCTTGGCGTACAAAGTATTCGTTCAGCTCGTCAGTCGATGAACTTTAATACGGGTGGTATTAAAGTCAATGATGTGAGTTGTTTTACCTCATATCGACAAGGCTTTCTAAGCACAATTTTGAATCCTAAAGCGTTACTTTATTATGTGAGTGTTTTACCACAATTTTTGTCAACTGGCGGAATTGAAGTGAAATCACAAGTAGCCATTTTATCTTTAGCAGTCATTATGGTTATCTTAATTTGGTTTTTATTCTGTGTACTTGTATTTCAATATATTAAATTATTATTCAGTCAGCCTAAAGTAAAAGCTATATTTGATTATACTGTAGGTTTTATTTTAATTGGATTATCAATTAATTTATTATTAAGCAAGAGTAGTTAAATTTCAGTAAAGGATTGTAGTATATGAAATTATATTTAGTGAGACATGGAGAATCACAATCAAATTATGATAATAAACATAATCGAGCTTATTTCTGTGGTCAATTAGATGTGCCATTAACCAAGAAAGGTATTGAAGGCGCAAAAAATTTGGAAAGCTACTTCAAAGACAAACGTATTGATCATGTTTATATATCTGATTTAACACGAACACAGGAAACCTATCGTTATATCTTTCCTTATGACATACCTTCTACTGTCACTTCATTGCTTCGAGAACGTTCTTTAGGCGTATTTGAAGGTGAGTATAAAGATAAGTTAATGCAAGATGCGCAATATCATCGTTACTTTAACGATCCTGAATATAAAGATTTTCGTCATAGTTTCACTCAAAAAGCGCCTAAGGGTGAAAGTTATAGAGATGTATATCATAGAGTTCATCAATTCTTTGAACAAATGAATATGAGTGACGATGAAACAATTGTAATCGTAGCACATCAAGTAGTTATTCGTTGTATATTTGCATATTTCAATGTAATTGGTGAAGAAGAAGCATTAGATTACAATGTCGAAAATTGTAAACCATACTTTTTAGAAGTGTAAAATGTATAATAACAATTAATTAACACGCAAAAATCCAAACCGCATATTTTAACGGTTTGGATTTTTATGTGCCTAGAAAAGTATGTCAGTCACAACGTTTTATTTATCTAAAACGTCAGATTTAATATTTTTATCGTCTAAGAATTTTTGAATTTTATCTTGTTGTTTACCATTTACATCACCTGCATAATGTGTAGGCACATCGACAACGTTAATTGTATTTTGTGGTTCATAATTAAGCTGCTCAATGCTCTTATCTACGTCTGCGATTGTGCTATTTAAGGCATGGAAATAATTAATAATACGCTCAGTGTTTTCCTTATACCCAGAAGGTAAGGTATTGTTTTTAACGAATTTTTTGAAATGTAAATCATTTTTAACAGCTAAGTTTGATAATTTGCTGAGCTTTTTAGCTTGTTTATCAGTGACTCTTGTTTGTCCTGTACTTTGTCGGTCAATTTGACTTTGCATCACGTATTTATTATCTAAAATATCGCTATTAACATCTAAATATTTTTTAATGGCTTTATTCATTTCATCTTCGCTAAGTTTTTGGTTCTCTTTATTTGAAGTGAAAATATCACTTTCTGTTAAATTTTTAGCGTGTTTTGGTGCATTGACGCCATTACTATGATGGTCTGTTGTATCATTATCATCCTCAGGTGCACAAGCACTTAATGTTAGTAATAATGATAAAAAGAGACCTATTAATATATTCTTCTTCATAGTTTTATAAATCTCCTTTATTAGTAACGCAACTATAATTTTACATAATAATAGATTATCATTTATCGAAAAATAATTGAACGTTAAGTACTTAAATTCATAGTCATCTATGAACAATTTGTGGCATTTATCGATTTATATATTTTGTTTTTAATTTAAAATAAAACATCTAGCAAAACAAGACCCTTATCTTTAGAATCAATAAGACAACCCTCACATAAAAAAAACAGAGACGCTTGTAAGAAACGTCTCTGCTATATATGAAGATATTTGATAGGTTAAGTGTTTAATATGGATAAATGTGAAGTAAATAAACTTCTAAAATATCCTAAAAAGATTATTAGTTTCTAATGATATAATCAAATGCATTTAATGCCGCATTGGCACCTGCACCCATAGAAATAATAATTTGTTTATTTTTCTGATCGGTAACGTCACCAGCAGCAAATATACCTGGAACGTTTGTGTTGTTATTACGGTCAATAACAACTTCGCCACGGTTATTTAGTTCAACTGCATCACCAATCCAACTTGTGTTTGGAACTAGTCCGATTTGAACGAAGATACCATCTAAACTTAATTCTTTCATTTCGCCAGAATTTAAATCTTCATAGCTGATACCAGTTACATGATCTTCACCTAATACTTCAGCAGTTCTTGCATTAGTGTGGATATCTACGTTTGATAGTGAACGTAAACGATCTTGTAATACAGTGTCTGCTTTAAGTTCTGATGAATATTCGAATAAAGTAACATGTTTAACAATTCCTGCTAAGTCGATAGCAGCTTCAACACCAGAGTTTCCTCCGCCGATAACTGCAACGTCTTTGTTTTCAAATAAAGGACCATCACAGTGAGGGCAGAAAGCAACACCTTTATTGATTAAGCGATCTTCACCAGGAATGTTAAGTTTACGCCAGCTTGCACCTGTTGAAATAATAGCGGTCTTAGTTTCTAAAACTGCATTATTTTCAAGTGTTACACGAATAGCTTGGTCTGTCTTCTCGATATTAGTAGCACGGATGCCTGTCATTGTATCAATATCATATTCTTCAATATGAGCAGCTAAATTAGCTGAGAATTGAGAACCTGTTGTTTCTTTTACAGTGATAAAGTTTTCGATGCCAGCAGTATCATTAACTTGACCACCAATACGGTCAGCAATAATACCTGTACGTAATCCTTTACGAGCCGTATAAATTGCGGCACTACCACTAGCTGGACCACCACCGATGATTAAAACATCGTATGGATCTTTACCTTCGAATTCAGAAGCATCTTGGGTACTACCTAATTTAGTTAAGATATCTGAAATAGTCATACGTCCATTGCCGAATTCTTCACCATCTAAGAATACAGCTGGCACAGCCATGATATCTTCTGATTCTTCACGGAATACAGAACCATCAATCATTGTATGAGTGATATTAGGGTTAACAACGCTCATTAGATTTAATGCTTGAACAACGTCAGGACATTTTTGACATGTCAAACTAACGTAGGTTTCAAAGTTGTATTTACCTTCTAAACCTTTAATTTGATCAATAATTGATTGTTTCTCTTTAGGTGCACGACCACTTACTTGTAAAATTGCTAATACAAGTGAATTAAATTCATGACCTAATGGAATTCCGGCAAACGTTACGCCAGCTTCTTCATCAGGTTTGCTGACTGAGAAGCTTGGTGTACGTTTTAATTCTTTTTCTACGATTGTTATATGCTCAGACATTTCAGCGATTTCATCTAAAAGTTCTTTAAGTTCTTTAGATTTGTCGTCAGAACCGATACTAGCTCTGAATTCTACATCGCCTTCCATTAGTCCTAAAAGTTGTTGTAATTGTTGTTTTAAATCAGCATTAAGCATTCTTTAATGCCTCCTTAAATTTTACCTACTAAGTCTAATCCTGGTTGTAATGATTCAGAACCTTCTTCCCATTTAGCTGGGCATACTTCACCTGGATGTTGACGTACATATTGAGCGGCTTTGATTTTATTTACTAATGTGCTTGCGTCACGGCCAATACCATCTGCATTTATTTCAGCTGCTTGAACAACGCCGTCTGGATCAATGATGAAAGTACCACGTTGAGCTAGACCAGCTTCTTCATCTAATACATCAAAATTACGAGTGATTGTTTGAGAAGGGTCACCGATCATTTGATATTGGATTTTACTGATTGCATCTGAATGATCATGCCAAGCTTTGTGTACGAAATGAGTATCAGTTGATACTGAGAATACATTTACACCTAAGTCTTGTAACTTATCATATTGGTTTTGTAAATCTTCTAATTCAGTTGGGCATACGAATGAGAAGTCAGCTGGGTAGAAACATACTACGCTCCAAGAACCTTTTAAATCATCTTGGCTTACTTCTTTGAATTCGTCTTTTTTAGGATCATAAGCTTGCGCTATGAATGGTAGAATTTCTTTATTGATTAATGACATAACTTAAATTCCTCCTGATTATCATGAATATTAATTAGAACTACATAATAATTATTGCTTGTTTATAATAATTCTAATTTCTTAAGTATTATTATCACATGCTATTTCTTATTCGTCAACTTAATGCACTTATAACCATTAAAATGTTGATTTAACATTGTTCAAATAGGTTTTTTGAATCATATATTGAGAAAGTAAATATGTGTTAAAGTTTTAGTGTTTATTTTGAAAATGTTATTTTAAAAGTGCTTCTGAATATCAATTAACCTTTTCCATTCTCAACTAAACTTATTTTTTTGATAATAAATAATATGAATAATTAAAAAAACGGAATAGAAATCAACATTAATTATGAAGATTTCATATCCCGTTCAATAATGGCTAATGTATGGGTTGGTTCTTTATAACTTAAATAGTCAGTTAATCAATAACTTTAACTGTGACAGATCCTACTCTATCATAGTCAGCAGTATAAGTACCTTCTTCTAAATTTAAAGGAGAAATGAAGGTTCCAGAAGAAATAAATTGTCCTCTTTTTAATGATTTACCATGAGAATGTAATTTTTTGTTTAACCATTTTACTGATTCAATTGGATTGCCAAGCACTTCACTAGAGTGACCCGTTTCAATTTGGTTATCATCCTTGAATAACTTTAAATTAATATCAGCAAATGCCTCGTAATCAAGAGGTGTGATACGTTCACCAACCACAATAAGTCCAGTAGCTGTATTATCAGAAATTAAATCACCTAAAGTGAAATTTGGGAACCAATCTTTATAACGTGCATCTGGAATTTCGATGCCTGGTGCGATTTTTACGCTTTCTAATATCGTTTGTGTATCAGCATCTTCAGGTAAATCTGCAGTTAATTCGAAAATAATTTCAGGCTCCAATAATGGTGCAAATAACGTTGTAAGAGACACACCATGACCGTTTTCTACGACTTGATGAGATAAAATAGTACCGTATGCTGGTTCATTAGTATTAGCAATTGCTTGAGTTGCAGCACTCGTCATACTAACTTTATAACCTTTGACAGGTACATTCTTCTCGGCTTGAATTTGATGGATAAGATCATCTTGTGTTTTATAAGCTTCTGGTTCAGTTAGATTGTATGTTTTGCTTACAAATTCGATAGGTTCTTTTGAAATGTATGCTTGAAATAAAGCGTTTGATACTTCTTTGTTTGCTTGACTCATGATATCTCTCCTTAAATATCTGAAAATTGTTACTATTATGATAACTATAAAATTATTATCATGCAAATGTTTTACGGAAGATAGTTAAACCTTTATAAAAGCAAAATGAAATATAAATTGTTACGATGTAATAAATAGACTTGAAGGAGTAGATATCATGTCAGACTATGTTTACGATTTGATGAAAAAACACCACTCAGTGAGACAATTTAAAGATAAAGCACTAAGTGATGAAACAGTTCAAAAGTTAGTAGAAGCAGGGCAGAGCGCATCAACGTCTAGTTACTTACAAACATATTCAATTATAGGTGTAGATGATCCTGAAATTAAAAAACAATTGAAAGAAGTTTCAGGACAGCCATATGTTGTCGATAATGGATATTTATTTGTATTTGTTTTAGATTACTATCGTCATAATTTAATAAATGAAAATGTAGACTTTGATATGCAAACTTCTTTTGAATCGGCAGAAGGATTATTAGTAGGGGCTATAGATGTGGCATTAGTTTCTGAAAATGTTGCTTTAGCTGCTGAGGATATGGGTTATGGTATTGTTTACTTAGGTTCACTACGAAATGATGTTGCGCGTGTTAAAGAAATTTTAGATTTACCTGAATATGCTTTTCCATTATTTGGAATGGCTGTTGGCGAGCCAGCAGATGATGAAAATGGTGCACCTAAGCCACGTTTACCGTTTGAACATGTATTCCATAAAAACGCTTACAATAGCAATGCTAAAGAACAAAGAGAAGCTATTCAGAAATATGATGAGGAAATCAGTGAGTATTATAAAGAACGTACGAATGGAAAACGTCAAGAAACATGGTCACAACAAGTTGCTGGGTTCTTAAGTGGTAAAACACGTTTAGATATGTTGGAAGAGCTAAATAAATCTGGATTAATGAAAAAATAAGCTATTTATAAATAAAGCGTAGCTAATGATTACAATTGTTCGAAATAAACATTGTAATGTTTTAGCTACGCTTTTTTTAAATATTAATTTGTTGATAAATCTCCATATTCATTTGAATTGAATTTATCTTTATCCATATTACCTGTAAGTTTTGCAGTTCCAGTACCTGCTAATATTGAATCATTAACATTAAGGGCAGTACGTCCCATATCAATAATTGGTTCTATTGAAATAAGTACCCCTGCAAGTGCAACTGGTAGATTTAAAGTTGATAATACTAGGATAGATGCGAAAGTTGCACCACCGCCGACACCAGCTACACCAAATGAACTGATTATAACAACGCCAATTAATGTAAGAACAAATGGTAAATCAATATCTACATTTGCAACTGGTGCTACCATAATGGCTAACATAGCAGGATAAATACCCGCACAACCATTTTGACCTATTGATAAGCCGAATGATGCTGAGAAATTAGCGATACCATCTGGTACACCTAATCGTTGTGTTTGAGTTTGAATGTTTAAAGGTAATGCACCAGCACTTGAGCGAGAAGTAAATGCAAATATAAGCACTTCTAAAGTTTTCTTAACGTAACGCACTGGATTGATTCCCATTACTGCTAATAATATTAAATGGATAATGTACATTGTGATTAATGCTGCATAAGATGCAATCATAAATTTACCTAATGTCCATATCGCTTGAAAATCACTCGTAGCGATTGTAGATGCCATAATCGCGATGATACCATATGGTGTTAGTCTTAAAACGAATGTAACGATAGACATTACTAATGCGTATATAGCATCGATACCGCGTTTTAACAAACTACCACTTTCTGGTTGTTTGCGAGCAACACGTAAATATGCAAATCCTACAAAGATTGCAAAAATAACCACTGCAATTGTAGAAGTTGTTCTCTGACCAGTGAAATCTAAGAACGGATTGCTAGGTAATAATTCAAGAATTTGCTGTGGTAACGTATTAGCAGTCAGATCTTTGGCTTGGCTACTAATTTCGCTTCCTCTTGAGTTTTCTGCACTACCTAAATCAATGCTTGAGGCATCAAGTCCAAAGACAATGGCATAAAAAATTCCTACTATAGCGGCTATAGCTACAGTACCAATTAAAAACATAAAAATATAAGTACCAATTTTAGCGAATTTATCACCAATTTGTATTTTACTGAATGCTGACACAATTGAAATGAATATTAGTGGCATTACAATCATTTGTAACAAAGCCACATAGCCGTCTCCCACAATACTAAACCAGTCAGTAGTTGTTTCAAGTACTTTGGAGTTTGCTCCATAAATAAGATGTAACGCTATACCAAACACAATTCCCAATCCTAATGCGGTAAATACTCTTTTAGGGAATGAGACGTGCTTTTTAGCCATTATGAATAACCCAATTAAAAACAATATCATAACGACAATATTAATAACTGTAAAAAAAGTCCCCATAATTAGTCTCCTTTGAATATTCTAATTCCGACATACTTAATAAGGATAATACTATTTATTTTATATTTCAATAGGTTGAAATAAAAAGTATAAATTATAAGTTTTTGAAAACACACAATAGTTAATTGAATTAAAATAATTTAAAGATTTAAATCGTTAATCATATTAATATAGAAATGAAAAAAGGTGAGACAATGAATTCAAAATGAATTCTGTCTCACCTTTGTATAAAGAGTTAGTATTGCGACAAATAGGTCCTGTTATCAATCATTAAATAATTGAAGTCTTTATAAATTAAATAATCTCGCAAAGAAACCTTTCTTCTCATCATTAGGTCTATTAAGAGAAGATTGCGTTTTAATATCTTCTTTTAAAGTATCAATAGATTGTTGATTATTATCATTAATTTCTTTAACTAAATTATTTTTAGTGTATTCAGATTGCTCTTTTTGAGCTGTTTGGATGGCTTCTTGTGAATTTTGAATAGCTAATAATGATTGATTGTGAGTATCTAATTTTTCAGTGATTTGATTTTGAAGTTCTTTTAATTCCGTTTGTTGTTGGTGAACTTGGCTGATCATTTGACCGAGCATTTGACGTTCTTCACGCATTTTTTGAATTTCTGTGCGCAATTCTTCTACCAATTGTGTAGCACCTTGATCAGCAGGTAGTTGTTCATTATCTTCTTTGACAATCACTTGTAAGAAGTCTTTTTCTTTTTCAAGCTCTTCAAAAGCTAAATCATAGCTATTCGTTTGTTTTACTTTTTCAGCGATATCTTGGAAAAGTTCGATATCTTCTTCTTTAAAGTCAGTAGCTTCACGGCCACGATATTCTGTCTTACTAAGTTGATAGCCACGTTCTTCTAAGTGTTGGACTATCTTACGGACTTGTTTTTCACTTAGTTCGACACGCTGAGCGAATTCTTTGGTTAACATAGCTGAAAGTCCTTTCGTTCTTTGATTTATGTACACTGACGTTTGTCTTCTGTCAGTGAAACGTCAGTCTAACCTCAAATATTAGTTTAACCCTTTATATCGCTCATTTCAAGTGTTCCTAATGGGGTAGGCGTAAATTCATTTTGACTAATAAAGGATAAATAATATCTCGAGAAATGCCGTTAGCAAACACATATTTTAAAATGTAATTTGATTTAACACTTGCTGGGTAGATATCTTTTGTTAATTCTATATTTGATTTAATGAATAAGTCTACTTTAAAAGGCGAGTCGATTTTTGAATAGTTAGGATGTATATAATCAATTTCACTTTGTCGTTCAAAGCCGTTTGATAATAGTAATTGTTGACGTTGAGTTAAAACTTGTTGATTGATGTCTTTTAATGGATGATCCGTCTTAGGAACTTCCACCATTACAAAATTAATATCACGAGAATGAACTTTATTAGAAAGTTGATTTAATTGATGTTCTATTTCTTGAAGGGTATTAATTAGGACATCTTCATAATCTGGTGTATCATTGGCGATTAAATGTATTAAAAATGCCGAATTTGTTGTTGCTTCATAATGTGCCGTTGCTAAACTAATAATCTCATCATCTTGTATGCCCACAAGAAATGCGTAATCATTTTCGGTCTTATTATTTTTTAAGGATCTTTCAATAATATAGCTATCTTCATAGAAATTCACATCTGATTGTTGATTATAAAAAGTGATTGCCTTGTCATAATATTCATCTTTTATGGATTGAATTACGTGAAAATTCATTATGTCACCCCCACGATAGTTTGTTTAAGTATAGCATATTTAAACATTTTGACGTCATTGTTAAAAAGATATTGAGATTGAAAAAACCGTAAAATGAACTTAAAACTACGTTCATTTCACGGTCTCAAAGTTTAAAAAGAATATTGACTATGATTTAGGACCTTTAGATTCATTTGCATAATGTGTAATATCAATTTCTTCATAAGCTGAGTTGTTTTCCTCAACTTCGTCGTGTGAAGAGTTATCTTTGTTGGCAATTACTAAAAATTTACCATCTAAAATATCTTTTTTGTATTTTTCTGTTTGCTCTTCAGATAATTCATAACGAGCTAAAACGGCTTCTTCGCTATCCTCACCAGTTAATAATTTAGACATACGGTCACTAAAAGAACCACTTGTAGCAATTAAAGTAACTTGAGAATCATGTAAATTATCTAAATGTAATTTACTTTTACTTACAACGACTAATTCATTTTCTGAGTATCCTTCAGCTTTTTTCTTATCAATAACGTTATAAATCTCATCTTGCTTGTCTAATACGGTAAAGTCTGCCATATTAATCGCCCTCCATCTTTTCGTCCTACTTTTAGTAAAAATATACCCTTAAGAATATTTATAAAACTCAACTATAGTTATTATATAATTAATTAAGAACTGTTTACAAATAGTGATGAACAATATTTAGTTAAACGCTTACACTTGAAAAATATTATTATGAAAGGGCTTGTAACAATTTCTATCATATTGAAAATAAAGCAAAAGTTTGCTATTATCGTTAAATAATTTATATCACTCATATAATCTAAAGAATATGGCTTTAGAAGTTTCTACCATGTTGCCACAAACGACATGACTATGAGTTCAGACTCAATACATAAAAGAGCAAGTTTTATTTAAATAGCTATCTAGAATACTATATAAAAGTTGTTTAGCTTTGGAGGTTGTATATTTACCCACTTCATCCTATGAGGTAAAACAAATTTAAAATTATAAAGTGTTTGAAGAAGAATACATTTAAATATACGGCTTCTTGAAATTTCAAAATACTATGTATTGCCTGTACGCTCATGGATCCTGAAACTTTTTCGCAAAGTTTGAGGCTTTTTTTGTATACAAATTTAGGAGGTTTTGACGTGGAATCGCTTAGACAGAAAGTCAAAGAAGATGGCGTAGTAATTGACGAAAAAATATTGAAAGTGGATGGTTTTTTAAATCATCAAATCGATGCAAAATTGATGCATGAAGTAGGTAAAACATTTTATGAGCAATTTAAAGATAAAGGTGTCACAAAGATCTTGACAATCGAGGCTTCAGGCATTGCTCCAGCTATTATGGCATCTTTACATTTTGATGTTCCTTGTTTATTTGCTAAAAAGGCTAAACCAAGTACGTTGAAAGATGGCTTTTATAGTACCGATATTCATTCTTTTACAAAGAATAAAACAAGTACGGTTATTGTTTCGGAAGAATTTCTAAATGAGAATGATACGGTTTTAATTATTGATGATTTCTTAGCCAATGGTGATGCTTCACTTGGGTTATATGATATTGCGCAACAAGCTAAAGCTAAAACGGTTGGTATTGGTATTGTTGTTGAAAAGAGTTTCCAAGATGGTAGACAAAGATTAGAAGAGGCAGGTTTAAACGTTTCTTCATTATGTAAAGTGGCTTCATTAAAAGGAAACCAAGTTACACTACTAGGTGAAAATGAATGAAGACGTTCATTTTAAGTTTACAACACTTATTAGCAATGTATGCCGGAGCGATATTAGTACCAATTATTGTTGGTACCAGTCTTAAATTTACTCCGGAACAAATTGCGTATTTAGTCACAGTGGATGTTTTTATGTGTGGTGTAGCAACATTTTTACAAGCTAACAAAGTGACGGGTACAGGATTACCCATTGTGCTAGGATGTACATTTACTGCGGTAGCACCTATGATTTTAATCGGTCAAACGAAGGGCTTGGATGTGCTATATGGTTCATTATTTGTATCAGGTATTTTGGTTGTCATTATTGCACCATTCTTCTCTTATTTAGTTAAATTCTTTCCACCTGTCGTAACTGGAAGTGTGGTTACAATTATAGGAATTAACTTAATGCCAGTAGCAATGAATTATTTAGCTGGTGGAGAAGGTGCTAAAGACTATGGAAATCCTAAAAATTTAATTTTAGGAGGCGCTACTTTAGTCATTATTCTTATTTTACAAAGATTTACGAAGGGATTCTTAAAATCCATTGCGATTTTAATCGGACTAGTTGCAGGTACAATATTGGCAAATGTGCTTGGCTTAGTAGATGTTAAGCAAGTGGGAGAAGCCCATTGGTTAGGAATACCTCAACCATTTCGTTTTTCTGGTTTCGGTTTTGATTTAGGTGCGATACTTGTATTTACAATTGTAGCCATCGTAAGTTTAATAGAATCGACAGGTGTATATCATGCACTAAGTGAAATTACTGGTAAAAAGTTGGAAAGAAAAGATTTTCGTAAAGGTTACACTGCGGAAGGTCTTGCTATTGTATTAGGATCAATTTTTAACTCATTTCCTTATACGGCATACTCTCAAAATGTTGGACTAGTATCTTTATCAGGTGCTAAGAAAAACAATGTCATTTACGGCATGGTTATTCTACTTTTAATATGTGGTTGTATTCCTAAATTAGGTGCATTAGCTAATATCATCCCATTACCTGTATTAGGCGGTGCAATGATTGCAATGTTTGGTATGGTTATGGCTTATGGTGTTAGCATTTTAGGACATATTGATTTTAAAAATCAAAATAATTTACTAATTATTGCAGTATCCGTAGGTTTAGGTACAGGTATTAGTGCAGTACCTCAAGCATTTAAAGCGTTAGGTGAGCAATTTGCTTGGCTAACTCAAAATGGCATTGTACTAGGTGCTATTTCAGCAATTATTCTTAATTTCTTTTTTAATGGTCTAAAGTATAAACAAAGCGAAGAAAATGTGAAATAATAGAAATAACTATATAAAAAATGGAGGCTGTATTATCAATGTGGGAAAATAAGTTTGCTAAAGAATCTTTAACGTTTGACGATGTTTTATTAATTCCAGCTGCATCAGATGTGTTACCTAATGATGCGGATCTTAGTGTTGAATTATCAGAACGAATTAAATTAAATATTCCAGTTATATCAGCTGGTATGGATACAGTAACCGAGTCTAAAATGGCAATCGCAATGGCACGTCAAGGTGGTCTAGGTGTCATTCATAAGAATATGGGCATCGAAGAGCAAGCTGAAGAAGTTCAAAAAGTTAAACGCTCAGAAAACGGTGTAATTACAAATCCATTCTACTTAACCCCAGACGAAAGTGTGTATGAAGCAGAAGCTTTAATGGGTAAATATCGTATTTCAGGTGTACCAATTGTTAGTGATAAAGAATCAAGAGAGCTAGTGGGTATTCTAACTAATCGTGATTTACGTTTTATTGAAGACTTTTCAATCAAAATTTCTGACGTTATGACTAAAGAAAACTTAATTACAGCTCCTGTAGGCACTACATTAGATGAAGCCGAAACAATTCTTCAAGAACACAAAATTGAAAAACTACCTTTAGTTGAAAATGGTCGTTTAGAAGGTTTAATTACAATTAAAGATATTGAAAAAGTGCTTGAATTCCCTCATGCAGCGAAAGATGCGCATGGACGTTTACTAGCTGCTGCAGCTATCGGTACATCTAAAGATACAGAAATTCGTGCTCAAAAATTAGTCGAAGCTGGCGTAGATGCATTAATTATCGATACAGCACATGGTCACTCTAGTGGTGTTATTCAAGAAGTTAAAAAAATGAAAGAAAAATATCCTGAGATTACAATCGTAGCTGGTAACGTAGCAACTGCTGAAGCTACACGTGCATTGTTTGAAGCTGGTGCTGACGTCGTTAAAGTTGGTATTGGACCAGGATCAATTTGTACAACACGTGTCGTAGCTGGTGTAGGTGTGCCTCAAATTACTGCGATTTATGATTGTGCTACTGAAGCTCGTAAATTTGGTAAAGCAATCATAGCGGATGGTGGTATTAAATTCTCTGGTGATATTATTAAAGCATTAGCTGCCGGTGGACATGCAGTAATGTTAGGAAGCTTATTAGCTGGTACTGAAGAAAGCCCAGGCGCAACTGAAGTATTCCAAGGCAGACAATATAAAGTTTATCGTGGTATGGGTTCTTTAGGCGCTATGGAAAAAGGGTCAAACGACCGTTACTTCCAAGAAGACAAAACGCCTAGAAAATTTGTCCCTGAAGGTATTGAAGGACGTACTGCATATAAAGGTCCTTTACAAGATACAATTTATCAACTTATGGGTGGCGTAAGAGCTGGTATGGGTTATACAGGTTCACCTGATTTAAAAACACTACGTGATGAAGCACAATTCACACGTATGGGCCCTGCTGGTTTAGCAGAAAGCCATCCACATAACGTACAAATTACAAAAGAATCACCAAACTATTCATTTTAATTTAAATCAAGTGTGATGAAGTCAATTTGTTAGAAAGAATGGGGAGCATTTTTCATTTTAAATGTGATTGTCATAGAGGTTGTTCACTTTTAAGAAGAATCTAAAAGCAATGCATTATGGGAAGTGTCTCTCTATTATTTACATAAAATTCAATTAAAAGGAGATTCACAATTATGGAAATGGCTCAAGAGCAAGAGTTGATTCTTGTCTTAGACTTTGGTAGTCAGTACAATCAATTGATTACGCGTCGTATTCGTGAAATGGGCGTATACAGTGAATTACATGATCACGAAATTTCGGTTGATGAAATTAAACGTATGAATCCTAAAGGTATTATTCTTTCAGGTGGTCCGAATTCAGTATATGAGGAAGGTTCATTCACTATCGACCCTGAAATTTATAATTTAGGCATTCCTGTACTAGGTATTTGTTATGGTATGCAGTTGACGACTAAACTTTTAGGCGGAAAAGTTGAGCGCGCTAATGAACGTGAGTATGGTAAAGCAATTATTAATGCAAAATCAGATGAGTTATTCTTTGGATTACCAGCTGAACAAACTGTATGGATGAGTCATTCTGATAAAGTAATTGAAATTCCAGACGGATTTGAAGTGATTGCAGATAGTCCAAGTACAAATTATGCGGCAATTGAAGATAAGAAACGTCGTATTTACGGTGTCCAATTCCATCCTGAAGTACGTCATACAGAATATGGTAATGATTTATTAAGAAACTTCGTACGCCGTGTGTGTGAATGCACAGGCGAATGGACAATGGAAAACTTTATCGATATAGAAGTTGAAAAAATCCGTAAACGCGTTGGAGATCGCAAAGTATTATGTGCGATGAGCGGGGGCGTAGACTCATCAGTTGTAGCTGTCTTATTACATAAAGCGATTGGCGATCAATTGACATGTATCTTTGTTGACCATGGTTTGCTTCGTAAAGGCGAAGGTGACATGGTTATGGAACAATTCGGTGAAGGTTTCGACATGAATATTATCCGTGTGAATGCACAGGAACGTTTCATGGATAAATTAAAAGGTGTATCTGATCCAGAACAAAAACGTAAAATTATTGGTAATGAATTTGTATATGTGTTTGATGATGAAGCGGCAAAATTAACTGACGTTGATTTCTTAGCACAAGGTACACTTTATACTGACGTCATCGAATCAGGTACTAAAACTGCACAAACTATCAAATCTCACCATAACGTAGGTGGATTACCTGAAGATATGGAATTTGAACTTATTGAGCCGATTAACACGTTATTTAAAGATGAAGTGCGTGCATTAGGTATAGAATTAGGCATTCCTGAACATTTAGTATGGAGACAGCCTTTCCCAGGTCCAGGTTTAGGAATCCGTGTATTAGGTGAAATTACTGAAGATAAATTAGAAATCGTACGAGAATCAGATGCGATTTTACGTGAAGTTGTGCGTGAGGAAGGTCTTGAAAGAGACATTTGGCAATACTTCACAGTACTTCCTGGCATTCAATCTGTAGGTGTTATGGGAGACTATCGTACGTATGATCATACTGTAGGTATTCGTGCAGTTACATCTATTGACGGTATGACAAGTGACTTCGCCCGCATTGATTGGGAAGTCCTACAAAAAATCTCAAGCCGTATCGTAAATGAAGTAGATCACGTTAACCGCGTAGTCTATGACATCACTTCTAAGCCACCAAGCACTATAGAGTGGGAATAGAATATATGAATTATAAAACCCTTTAACCACAATGGTTAGAGGGTTGTTTTTGTAATTTGTAAATTCGAAAAAGGGCATATAAAGGGCATGATGTGGAAGTTTTTGAATTTATGTATAAAAGAAGAGATAATCATCAGTGGTTTTAGGATTTTTTATACATAGTTTTTAACTCCTTATCTTCTCCAATTTATTCATCATATCTTTATCCATTTGCTCAGTAACATGACTATATATCTGTAATGTGGTTTTATGGTCTGTATGACCTACACGTTCCATAATCGCACGCAGTGAAACACCTAATTGCGATAGTAATGAGATATGGCTATGACGCATGGTGTGACTTGTCACATGCTTTTCTATTCCTATATTTTGAGCAGCTATTTGTATGTTCCTATTAATTGATGTAAGAGGTAAAGGGTTGCCTCTATGACTTGTGAATATAAAGCCCCTATCCACATACATAATTTCCCATTGAACAGCTTTCTTATTTTCTAACATAACCCTACGTAAAATGTCACAACTTCTAGTAGTTAAAGATATAGTACGATAAGATGACGCTGTTTTTGTGGTATCTTTGAAACCTACTTTGTTACCATCTTTGCGCCAGTGTATAGTGCCGTCAATAACAAGCTTCTTATTTTCAAAATCAATATTATCAGGTTGAATTGCTAGGAGTTCGCCAATACGCATACCATTTAATACTTGAAATTCAACTATGTAAGCAGTAAACAAGTATGACCTTTTCATATAGCTAGCACGCTTTTTATTAGCTATACGATTTAATTCTTCAACGATAGCCAGAACTTCAGCCATTTCTAAATAATTTTCACGTTTAGCTTTAACTTCTTCTCTTGTAGTCGCTTTTTTAGGCATTACAACATCGTCTATGTATGATATATCAGTGATGTGATATTTCTTTTGAGCGTAACGGAGTATATTTTTGATGATGCTTAAATCATCTTTAACTAATTTATGACTTAGTCCATCTTTTAACGAGGAGTTAATCAAATCTTGTATAACATCAGCATTCATATTTTCAACAAGAATATCTTTGTCTATGTTTCTTTTGATGTGAGCCACTTTATAGCTTTTAGTCGTAATGGTGGACTGTTTAGATCCAGATGTTAGCTTATAACGCTCAAACCACTCATCACATGCAGCATGAAAAGTTAACGTTTTTAGGTTAGTAGGTGTCTTGTCATTTAGCTTTGCCTCTATACGCTCATTTAAGCGTTTCTGAGCCTCTTTCTGTGATTGCTTACCATTCTTATTAAGCACAACGCTAGTACGTCGCCATTTATTTGTGAGTGGGTCTTTATACTTCTCATAATAGCGATATTTAGTTTCACCATGTTTATTAGTAAATTTCTCATGCCACATGTGATCACCTCCAAAAATTTTAAAAAGTACGTGAAGATACCCTAGTATTAAGTATTTGTTCTATAACATTGAGTTCTAATCGATTAGGAAGATGTTTATTTAAGTACTATACTCCATCTAATTCGTCAGAGATATTTCTAAGTATTTTTCCTACTTGATAAGTATTTATATCTTTCGGTAAAGAATGTTTAAAATAGTTATTGTTATTAGTTTCAACTTCATAAGTAATTTTATTTAGTTTTATTTTGCAATTTAAAATTCTCAAATATATTCTCCTTAACAAAATTTTTGTCTTCTATTTAAAGTTATATAGCATTATTAAGATGATTATTATACATATACCATACAATATACTCCAGATAGAATAAGTTTTTGTAGTGATGCTACCATCTGTTTTTATAAACATATAAACGTTATATAAGAACAATATTAAGCATATGCACCATAAAATCATAAGACAGCTTATAACGATAATCACTTTTTATGCCTCCCATATATTTAGAGCCATTAAGATGATGCTAATTAAAATGGTCCAATTCATAAACGCTTAATGGTTCAAATATAGTTATTCAAATATTGTAATGTTATATTACACTCCTAAATAGTTTGAAGATATATAATTTATAAGATATCCCATCAAACATAGCACCCCGATGGCTAATATAAGCACCGAGATAGTCCTACAATTATTCTTATAATACAAACCCTCGTTTTGTGCTAAAAAGAAACTTAGTACATATAATATGATGCTAATCAAAAATAAAACTATGATAAATATTAGCATAACAACCTCCTTTTAAATGATTACAGTTGATAAGAAATTACTTTTAGAACTATATATCTAATTGTTTAGCAATTTCTTCTAATGTGTATCTAATTTCTTTTAAAGTATGATTTTCTGAAAATGTATAAGTAAAAGTTCTCCCTTTATTTGTTTTTGCAGTAACAGTATATAAATCACTATCATATTCATAACTTATTTTATAGTTTAAAATTTTCATGATATAACCCCTTTTTAATTTAAAGATTTTTATACCAGTATGTAACTCCAAAAATTTATTATTTTCTTATATATATTATGGTGTATTAGACATTGTTCGATAGAACCACCACCTTAATTATTTTTGTTGTGCCACATGTGAGTGTGCCTCCTTTTACTTAGTCTTGTGATCCATATTGATTTTCTACTGCTTGATTTAAAATCTCGGAAGCTTGTTCATCTCTCTCCATTGCTTCATCTTCACTAATTAAGCCATTTTCATAATCTTCGCTAGCTTGTCTTTCGATTTCAGTTTTACGTTGTAAAGCTTCAGCAACTTCACCATGTATATACTGATCATCAATCTCTGTATTTTTAGGTAACTTTACATTTTGATTAGGTTGTTGAGTTTGATAATATTTTTGGTTATTTTGCTGTTGTTGTGGAGTTTGTTGAGTGTTACTAGCTTGTTGAGTTTGCTGTTGCTCTTGGGTTGCAGGTTGTTGAGATTGAACTTGTTCATTTGTAGCAGTTTCTTGTGTATTTTGTTCTTCAGTAGAATTATCTTCTTGTGTAGATTTATTATCTTCATTTTCTAGAGATTTCTTTTCTTCTTTAGACTTATTATCTTCTTTAGTTTTCTTATCTTTTTTATCGTCAGCTTTCTTTTCAGCAGTGCTTTCTGATTTTTTATTTTCATCTTCCTTAGTGTCATCTTGGCTACAAGCACTTAATACAAGTGTAGCTGCAAATAATGTTCCTAGTAATTTTTTCATATGTATGCTCCCTTAAATAATTGTTACCTACCCTAATAATATTATTGTTCTACTACAGCTTCTTGTGCTTCTTGTTGTCTTTGTTTCCAACTATCATAACCTTCTCCTTTATTTACCCATCCAGGTCCTCCAACATGAGCATTAGGATCATTTGCTACTTTTTCACTTGCTTCTTTAGCAGCTTCATAATCACCTCGACCATAACCCATTTGAGATTCATCATGAGTTGTAGGTGGTATTTCTTGAGTATTTGAAGATTGGCTGTTTACTTGTTGAGTAGTGCTTTGATTTGATTGAGTAGATTGTGAGTTGTCGCTTTGATTATTAGTGTTATTTACATTACTTTTCGACTGACTATTATTATTTGATGTAGCGTCTTCTGAAGGTTGGTTATCAGAATTATTTGAAGTGCTATTCGTTTTGTTGCTTTCTGTGTTGTTTTTCGTAGAATTATTGTCATCTGACTTAGCACTAGCTACTTTTTCATCTTTAGAATTATTATTTTCTGAATTGTTATCATCATCTTCACTATTATCAGTTAGATCTTCAGTTACTGAATAATCTTCAGATTTTAAATCATCTAACTTAATTGTTTTAGTACCTAATTTTTTACCATCGGCACCTTTTGTAGCTTTTAAAACTACATCTTCATCATTTTGTAATTTATAAGTCATGATACCTTTTGCAGTTTTTCCTTTTTTAATAGTGTCGTTACTATGTTCGTTCCATTCACCAAGTTTTCCGGTAGTAGGTGTAATTCCGACGTCTAATTTATTTACAGTATTATTACTGTCTTGAGTTGCTTCAAAACAAGCAATCCATACATTCATTGAAGTTATATCTTCGCTATCTGATTTGTTTTTAACATGATACTTGAAAGCTAATAATTTATCTCCTGAATCTTTGTCATTAAGAATAAAAGTATCATCAATTTTTAATACTGCTTGATCAATAACTAGAGTGTCATTTGCGAACTGTGGTTTATTTTCATTCACTGACTTAGTTTCAGTATTAGTAGACTTTTTATCTTCTGAATTACTATCGTTATTTCCACAAGCACCTAAAACCAATGTACTTGCTAATAATATGCCACATAATCTTTTCATTTTATATATAACTCCCTAATTTTATTATCTTTTATATTCACTTTTCTATGGTGTATTAGATGTTGTTCGATAGAACCACCACCTTAATTATTTTTATTGTTTTCTTTTAAAGACTGTAAACTATTATGATTAGCAAACATTTTTAATTGCTTTTTATTTAGTAAAGCCTCTTTTCTAAAGTCATTAAATTGTTTTTGCAATTGTTCAATATCTTCACTTAAATAATTATCTTCTTGTTTTATTTTGCTAGTTAAAATAGAATTGACAATTTCTTTTATCATAATTTTGTCATATTCGTTTAATAAGACACCATTAAAAAACTTTTCATTTAAATTATCATCAAGATGAAAACTTAAGTCATTTATAGGTTCTTTCAATTTAATATCTTGTATTTTATTTTTGCTTTCTTCAAATACAAATAGGCTTACTTTTCTATTTTTCTCAATTTTTTCAGATTCTTCATTATTTAAATCTTCATAAAATGTATTGAAATCATTATATATTTTTTCTAATTCTTTACTATCAATTTCACTATCTTCAGCAGATATAAACTCACTTAGTATGCCTTCTATTTCTTTATCTATATCTTTTATAGATTTAGTTTGATCGCTTAACTTTGAATTTTTAAAACCTACTAATAATAAAAAGATCGTTCTAATTGATGGGAATTTTCTTTTACCATTTTCAATCTTACTGATATATCCAACAGACACATTAGAAAGTTTTGAAAGTTTATTTACCGATAAATTTAAAGAATTTCTATATTCTTTTAGAATTTCTCCGAACTTCATTTTATCACCTCAAAAATATTATAATTCATTTTGTGATTAATTCCAAAAAATTTAATTGTTGACTGAACAATAAGTGTATGCTAAGTTATAAATGTGGTTAATTCCTAAAACATGGAATTAGTCACATTAGGAGGTGGAAAAATGAATAACAGTTTGAGTATGCTGATGGGCAGAGATAGAGTAAGTGCCTTGAAATTAAGTAAAGAAACTGGAATTTCAAGAACTACTATTTATGGTTTGTATCATGAGAGAACTAAAAGCCCAGATATGCAAACAGTTATGAAATTATGTGACTATTTCAAAGTTACGCCGAATGAATTTTTCGGAATTAAAGAAAAAGAGGAGGCCTAAACTATGCCACATGTAAAGCTGCAAGATTTACCGACTAAGCAAAATACAGCACTTGAAGAAAAACAAATAGTATTCCCAGTTAAGTATGCAAAGCCGAAACTAATCTGTGAAATTTTCAACATTAGTTACTCAACTTGCTACCGACTTCTAAAGTCTTATGAAGATGACAATTTAGGCATTGAAGATATGTATATCGACATTAGTAGCACGCTAACGCTTGTGAACGTAGGACAGTTTGAAAAGTATTTAAAAGCAAAACACAAAAAATATTTATAAAAACGATGGAGGTGATAAAACATGACAAAATTTCTATTTAATTTAATGTTAATTTCAGTGATCTCATTCATAAGTGGTTGGTTATTAGGTGTACATGTTGCGTTTGCTATTTATTTATTAGGTAGCATAATTGCACTATTAAATTATGAAAACTTGGAGGTTCAACCAGATGAACAATAAACAAAAATTTAACAAACAAATTAAATTCGGAGAGGAAAATAAGAAAATGAAAAACTTAACTAATCAAGATTTTAAAGATATTGAAAATAAAGTGAAACACGATCTAATTTTTAAAGACAAAAAGCATATCAAAAAAATGACGAAACTATTACAAAAACGTCGTAACAAAGATATTTCAATTATTAAAAAAATGTATCCTTATTTAAGTAATAATGAGATTTTAGAAATCACAAATGATTATCAAGAATACAAAAATCTTGTTCAAGCTACTGAAACTTTTACAGACTTCCCTATCATTTACCAAGATACTAATATTAGTAAATTCTTAACTGAAGAAAATATTGAAGATTTAAAAATGGCTGTTGAAGAAATGCTAGTTTTTGTTGAAAGATTGGAGGAGTAATAAATGCTTAAAGATTTAAAACAAATTAAAGAGAGTTTTGAAATAGCAGATATTTCTAATAAGATCCAAGCAGTTATTGATTATGTATGTGACGAACAAGAAGGGCTTGAAGATTTAAGAGATTATTATAAAAAAAGCAACCAAGTAGTAGGAGAAAAACAGACTAATGACAATATGAAATCAAATTTCATTATTATATCAACATTATTATCAGTTATTCGTGATTATGAAAGTGAATTAAATGATATTGATACAGTTATAAAAAGAGCGTCATCTGTTCCTAGCGACCAAACTAAAACAGACAACGCTGAGTAAGTGCAATTTGCAAACCAAAAGCACAGGAATAATATAACATTTCTGTGCTTACCTTTTAAATAATAAAGTGAAAGGCTGATTAAATGGACGAAGTTTCTTTATATAAAAAACATTATCAATTCCATTCTAAATTAGATAATGTTGATACACCTAATTTATCTCGTATAAAAGAGATTAGTAAACGAATTTACTTTGCTGCAATTACAACAGAAAAACAAATTTTTAATAATAAAGGTAATATATACCACCAAGCAAAAGACGAATTTGCAGGTGATTATATAAGTAATCTTACTTTAGATTATACCATAAAACCTAGAGAAATAGGTGCAGTTTACGGAACAATATCCGTTAAAACGACAGTAGAGAATGGTGAAGAAAAGAAAGAGGCACATTTTAAGCCTAGCAAAATAAATAGCTATGCAAAGTTCATTATTGATCTAATTACTGAAAAAGTAATCTACTCAAAAGAATTGGATAGTTTTATCAAATTAAAAAGTAATCAGTATGAAATTATAGATAATACTAATTTTTCATTAGAGTATCCAGTAGACAATAAGTATCATATTAATGATTTTCTTGATGTAATGCTAGAAGTTTACAAAGAGTATTTCATTAATGATTATCAATATAATATTTATCCTTACGCTATCGCAGGTAATGACTGGATATACGATTGCAAAGAATTGGAATTTGTAAATAAGAAAATCTCTAACAACGATTACTACATTATTAAATATGATGTAGATAAGAAAAATATAAATACTCAATTAGCACAAAAATTCTTTGACTTAGTAAGCGACAATGAACGCAGTAAGAATAATTTAATGTTGGTACATGCTTATACTATGTATCGAAAAATGAAACTTATTCAAGCTGAAAAATGGTTCTTAATCAAAGACTTTGGGCGATCTGGTAAGGGTTTATTTATGGAAACTTTCGAGAAACTTCTAAATGTAAACAAAGTCAATTTTGATAGCTTATTATCATCTGGCTTTGAGGCTGCAAATGAATGGCTTAACTTTTATGGTGCAGATATTGCTCATGCAAATGAAACAGGCGAAATTAATAAAGGTATGATGAGAATATTACGCAAAATAGCTACTGGTGAGAATATTTCAGGGCGTGGCATACAACGAAATAACGTTAAGTTTAAAAATAATGCAGTGTTAATTTTAGATACTAATGAAAGTGTTGATACAGGAGAAATAACAGCTAATAGAACACGTACAGTTAAGATTGCATTTAAGGATAGACCAAAGAATGAAACAGATGAAGAACGTTATCAAATCTTTAAGCCTTATTGGGACTTTGTTAAGCCTAATGGGAAAAACGCTGTCGATGCGTCAGTATCATTTTTGATATTAAGTCTTGAATATCTTAGACAGACAGGCAGAGAATTTAAGTTTAATAACGTAACACTTAAAAACTATTACACCGAAGATGAATTGACGGACACTCAAATTTTAATATTAGAAACGTTATCTAAACAAGACTTCATTTTTTCAGGTGATGAGATACTACAAAAAACTATTGAAGAAGATTATAAAAATCTGAAATATAAAAAAGCAAAAGAAGATATGAAAAAAATAGGTGTAGCTATCAATAAGCAAAAATGGATAGAGGGACAAAATGCTAAAGTTCATATTGTAGAAAATAAAGAACTATTCAAAATGGCTTTAGATTTAATTGAAACTTAAGTTAGTTTAACTCTTACTAACCTTTGTACTAACTTTGAAATTACTTTAATAACAGGCGCTAACCTTTATAACTTAAATATTCTTTAGCATATTTTATATATAAATAAATAGATGTATGTATAGAGAAAAGAATGAGTTAAAAGGGTTAGTGTTCTATTGGAGGTATTCTCATGAAAATGTACAATGCAGCAAAGTATCTTCTTAGCAAAGATGTGCAAGTTGTACCTTTAAACGATAATAAAAAACCAACAGTAGCATTTAAGAATGTAACTATTGATGATGATTTTATAGATAACAATTATATGGCCTATGCTTACTCAAATGTATTAGGTGTCCTTACTCGTGGTTTATGGTGCATCGACATAGATATAAACCATGTAAACGATGAAAGTGGCTTTGATAGTTTGAAAGACATTCCTTACTATGAAGAATTTGTTTCTAATGCACAAAATACGCTAGTGCAGACAACAGCAAGCGGGGGAAAGCATGTAATATTTAAAAAACGTGATGGCGTTGAATACGCTCAAAAAATAGGATATTTACCATCAGTAGATATTAAAGCACATGATAATAACTATTTTGTATTAGCTGGAAGTAAAACAGCTAAAGGTCTATACACTAGTAATAAGAAACCAGTAATCGCTTATGATGGTGAATTTGAAGATCGTATATTTTCAAAACGTGGAAATTACCTACAACAAACTATGGAAAAATTCTCAGTAAAAAAAGTGTTACCTAACCACAATTTCAATCATTTACAACCTACTGGTAAAGGTGGACTAGGTAAAGAGGCTTACAATCGTGTAATCAATGGTGAAAGTGCAGAACGTAATAATGATGTATATAAGGCTATTAGTTACGCATTACAATGTAACGTGGATATAGAGCCTCTAAAAGTAATTATTGGTGATATTAAAGCGAATGGCGATGAATTTACTTTAGAAGAGTGGGAGGCCTCATATAACAGTGCAAGAAACTCATTACGAATTTAATATAGATGATGAATTGAGAAAACTAGGTTTATTAGTTGGAATATCCGAAGAAATATACTATTGCTCAATTAGTCGCATATCAACATTGTATCTTGAGAACTTAGGGACTAAGTGGGTAGCATGGCGTGAAACTTATGATTTTAAGAATAATAAAAGAGTATCGTATAGAACAATAGTAGATGGCAGTTTTGAATTAGTAGCTGCAAGAACTAAAAACTATTTAAACTACATTAAAAGAAAGCAGGGAATAAAATGAACGTTGAAATTATAGCAAATGAATTTGAAACTAGAGCAGCAACGCTATTAAGATATTTTACTGGACTATGTGACAGTAGTTATAAATTGCCTTTTGCATTTAAGATATATAACGATCCGTTTAATGTTGTGTATCTTGTGAGCAAAGGTAAGATGTATGCTCATGTATTAATAAAAGATTGCGAAGTGAGAAAATCTTTTGAGATTGCCTCAGAAAAGCATACTGAGAAGCTTATAGAGAGCATTGAGGGGCATTATGCTGGTTACGAAATGCCAGATGGCACACATGACACTATAAGCGATATGATGGCTAGTTTCATGTTTGATAATGAGTATTTCATGTATGGGCTAGAAACCTTTGCAGAAAGTAATAATAGTGACATGTTCGACTACATGAGTAAAGACTTCAATATAGATGAACTTGAGGTCGTTCAATCTAGTAATGCAGATGTTATAGGTAATATGGAAGTGTTGTATCAGTTAGCTACTGGCATTAATGGACCTGCACCAGAATTAGTTGAGGGGCTTAAAATCATTACTGAGTTTATTCAGAATGAACAGGCGAATGAAGTCGATAGTAAAGTATTAATTGAACGATTAAATGAGTTGAAACACTCTTATTATAATGGTATAAAAGCATAAAATTATAGGTCATGCACTTTAATAGGTGCATGGCTTTTTTATGTAAATCGTAATTGTTAAGATTTGTTAATGATTTTAGGTTTATCTCAGGCGAAAAAACGAACATTAGTTCTGTAACGGAAAGTGTGTGAAATTGTATGAAAAGTAGTATAAATGCTTTAGTTATAGTGTTAAACGGAATGTTAAGAAGTTATGTAAACGTTGCTAAAATAAGAACATTTGTTTGTTATTTAGGTGTAAATTTAGTATAATAGTGTTATAGAAGTAATTATGCTTTTATGTAGCTTGGTTGGTTTCTTGCTCGCTGAAATCACGAATGCAAAATAGTTAAAAACTGTAAATTGATTGATTTGTTTCATTTAATACCTCCTCATTTTTTAGGTCTGCTCAATAAAGAATGAAATGAGGATAAAACAATGACAATAACAATTGAAAAAGAATTAACGAACGATCATATCAGAGTATTAAACGTATTACGCAACACTAAGCACGAGATTATTACTAAGCAAAGTATATTTAATCAATTGAATATGGAATTTAACCGAAACAACGATAGATGGTTAAGAAATACGATT
>ERZ1023442.98-NODE-98-length-31302-cov-339.636189_pt1 | contig 31302 bp, 50 predicted proteins | sample MGYA00380521_ERZ1023442 | MGnify/ENA primary metagenome ERZ1023442 (study PRJEB33173, sample SAMEA4830294) | metagenome | study: EMG produced TPA metagenomics assembly of the PRJEB25223 data set... | reverse complement strand
GTGGCAAAGTGTGGATAAACGCCATACTTTTTTATATTGCTTTGATATAAAAAAGATAAAATATTGGATAATTATCTTATTTATGGGCTGATTGGTGATTAATTTTTATTTCAATATGTATTAAGTATGACACCATTATCAAACCAAAAAAGGGCAATGATGGAACATTTAAAGACACTGACTGTACAAATCGAACATCAAATCGCTACCATCACGCTCAACCGCCCCAATAAAAAAAATGCCATCAGTTTTCAGATGATGAATGAGCTGATTAAGGTTGCTCATAAACTCAAGCGTAATCGTGAAGTTCGAGCGGTGATTTTGATGGGTGCAGATGGGAATTTTAGCTCAGGGCTGGATTTGGCGGATTTAAATGATCCCAAAAATTTCGGCTTTGCTTTGTATGAACTTGCCAAACCAACACCCAGTAAGTTTCAAAAGGTTTGCTTGATTTGGCAGAGTTTGCCTGTGCCAGTCATTGCTGTTGTACAGGGTGTGTGCGTTGGCGGCGGTCTTCAGCTGGCACTTGGGGCGGATATTCGTATCGCAGCGATGGACGCTCGCTTATCAGTGCTTGAGGCTAAGTGGGGTTTGGTTGCTGTATGGGCATTACGCATACCGCTTGTGATATTCACCGAGATGTGATGAAGCAAATTGCCATGACCGCTGAGATGATGGATGCACCGATTGCCAAAGATTATGGGCTATTAACGCATATCAGTGATGACCCTGTTTGTATGGCGATATCTTTGATAGATGCCATCAAGATGCGTTCGCCTGATGCAGTACTTGCAGGCAAGCGTGTGATAAATGCCACGCAGCGACAAAATTATTTGGCACTGTATCAAGAAAAGCTTTGGCAGATCAAACTGATGCTCGGTGCCAACCGAAAACTTGCCATCAAAAAAGCAAAAGATAGCACGGTGCAATTTATTCAGCGTCAATTTGGGTGATTGATTTAGGGTATTGAGTGGGGCATCAGAGCATGCTTAGCATTGATGATATTTTTATAACATATGATCAAAACTTAAAACCCTATCCATGATTGTACTAAAAATACCCCCGTATAAATGCCCCCATATATTAGGGGGCATTGTCGGAGAGATTAAATTGTTGCTGGGTGTGCTATTTTTTCTTATAGGCCTTATGGCAAGAACCACACTGGCTGGCCATCTCACCATAGCTTGCTTCAACATCAGCCGCCGAGGCAGCTTCTGATGCTGCTAAGGCAAGTGCATTAATTGAGCTGGTAAACGCTTCGATTTTGGTTTGAAAGCCTTCAGGGTCTGTCCATATCTCATCTTTGGCGTGACCGCCTTGAGCCATTTCTCCTTCAAAGTGTACCCACATGGTGGCATTGGTATCAGCAATAAAATCAGCTCTCTCTTTGAAGGTGATGGCATCAAAGCGACTTGGGTCTTCAATCATTGCCTTCATACCTTCATTGGCATGACGCCAATCTTTCATGAGTTTGGCACGGTCTTCAACCTGTGGATTATTGGCAGTGGCAGTCCCTGAGCTGTTGCAACCTGCTAAAATAACAGTCATAAAACATGCAGCAGCTAAGGTAATTTTATGAAACATGGCGGCGGCTCCGTTTTGTTAAAATACCTTATTTTGGTAAAATAGGTTATTTGGTAACCTAATATGATTGACCAAAATGATTGATAAAATGGCTATTCTGATTGTAGATAATGATAACATACAATCAAGATAACAGTGTTTTTTGATGAAGCAATACCCAAAAATTGACCCAAATTTGATTGACTAAATTTGATTAATAAACCAAGACAATTACGATTTATGCTATGGCTTATCTGATAAGTTTAGCCAATCTTGGGGTTTTAGATAAAAATCAGTCAACTCAAATTCAGGCGTCCCTTGCTTGGGTTCATATCTGTATTCCCAAGCTGCCAGTGGCGGCATAGAAACCAAAATTGATTCGGTACGCCCATTAGATTGTAAACCAAAGAGCGTACCACGGTCAAATACCAAATTATACTCCACATAACGACCACGGCGATATAGTTGGAATTGGCGTTCATGCTCGGTATAGCTTCGGTGTTTATTACGCTCAAAGATTGGTATGATGCCATCAAAATATCCTTGACCGACGGCCTGCATGAACTTAAAACATGTCGTAAAGTCCCAGTTTGTGGATGCTGTATTCATGTCATCATAAAACAACCCACCCACGCCACGACGCTCATGACGATGTTTAAGATAAAAATATTCATCGCACCAAGTTTTATACTTGGGATAAACTTCATCGCCAAAAGGCTGGCATAACTCATAAGCCACCTGATGCCAATGTTTGACATCATTGAGATTTGGGTAAAAGGGGGTCAAATCAAATCCGCCACCAAACCACCAAATTGGTGTACTGCCATCGGTGGGCGTGGCAACAAATAACCGTACATTGGCGTGACTTGTCGGTACATAGGGGTTTTTGGGGTGAACAACCAAAGAGACCCCCAGTGCTTGTGCTTGAGCACCAACCAGCTCGGGGTGGCGTACGGTCGCAGAAGCAGGCATCTGCTTGATGTGAATATGGCTAAACATGACGCCTGCTTTTTCGATGACTTGCCCACCTGATAAGACACAAGAGCGACCCCCGCCACCTTCGGGACGCTCCCAAGTATCTGCGATGAATTTGGTATCAGTACGACCATCAAAACCACCTGAATTTTCTTGGTTTTCAAGGGCGTGAACGATGGCTTGTTGTAAGTTTAACAAAAATTCTCTGACTGCTTGGATTTGTGCTTGCATAAGATGTTCCTGATGGATTAGGGTTTTTGGCTTAAATCATCTGTATTAATATAGTGATTCATGCGTTCACCTTTAACGGTTAAATAAGAAGTGTTGTGTTGATTGATGCCAACAATCAGAGGAATTCGCTCAACCACTGTGATGCCCAATTCATTTAACTCATTGACTTTATTGGGATTATTTGTCATTAAAGCCACTTGATTAATGCCTAAATGTAAAAGCATCGCTTGGCACATCTCATAAGTGCGTGCATCAGCTGGCAGACCTAATAATAAATTTGCCTCGAGTGTATCATGTCCTTGGTCTTGTAGCGCGTAGGCGCGTATTTTATTGGTTAATCCAATGCCACGCCCCTCTTGTCGCAAATACAAAATTGCCCCCACGCCATGCGATTGAATGGCACTCATGGCAGCATTTAGCTGTGGGCCGCAGTCGCATTTTAGTGACCCAAACGCATCGCCCGTTAGGCATTCTGAATGGATACGGATAAGGGGTAATTTATCTGTATGATTGGGTAACCCTGTACTTAATAAAATATGCTCTTGACCATCGTCATTTTCAAAAATATGAATATCAAATTCACCATGAACGGTCGGCAGTTTGGCTTTGGTAATAAACTTATACAAGGGAGAATACCTTAAATATGTGTTAAAACATGTGTTAAAATCGGTTTTTTATCATAAATAACTGCCCAAATCTTTGGGTCAGTCTAACCACTTAAGCGATGGGTAGCGAGTGTTTTTATGATTTGAGTGCTGCTGGCATCTCAATTTCAATAAAAACTAAGCAATCTCAATGGGGTTTTTCTAGCAAAAATAAAGCTTGTCTTGTAAAATAACGCATCAGCAGCATTGTGTAAACTGATGATAATAAAGCCGTGATTTTGTTAAAAGATTGGCGGTATATCATCAAAAATGCTATTATGCCATACTCTTTTTGATGATGAAATGTGAATTTATTGATAATTGGAAGCAAAACAGTCATGACGGATTCAGCCACCTACCGCCAATCATATACCGCCAAAGTCTTTGATGAGATTTTGACGATGCGTCCTGACACGCCAATTTTGGATTGTATCGCCAGCCCTGATGATTTAAAGGCATTGACAAACGACCAATTAATTGAGTTGGCTGATGAGTTGCGTGCGTATTTACTTTACTCAACAGGCGTAAGCGGAGGGCATTTTGGTGCCAATCTTGGCGTCGTTGAGCTGACGATTGCATTACATGCTGTGCTAAATACCCCTTATGATAAACTTGTTTGGGATGTTGGGCATCAAGCTTATGCACATAAAGTTTTGACAGGTCGCCGTGAACGCCTGCCAAGTATCCGCTCAAAAGATGGTCTGACCGCCTTTCCTGAACGAGAAGAAAGCCAGTATGATACTTTTGGCGTGGGTCATTCATCAACCTCAATATCAGCAGCGTTGGGGATGAGTTTGGCGGCACGATTACTTGGCGAAAATCGTACCGTGGCAGCTGTGATTGGCGATGGTGCGATGACAGGCGGTATGGCATTTGAGGCGATGAATGATGCCGTCCAACAAAATGCCGATTTACTGGTTGTCCTAAATGATAATGACATGTCAATCTCAGCGGCAATTGGTGGTTTTTCACGCCATTTGGCAAAGCTATGGCAGCGTGGACTTGCCATGGATATTGATAAGCATGGTAATATTTTGATGGTCAAACGCACCATCTCCTCTGATGACCGCCGTATTCGTCATTATTTGCATATGGCAAATGGTGCTTTTGAAGATGTTTCAAGCCGCCTACCGAGTAAAATTGGTGAAAAAATCAGCGAGCTTTTTCATGGCACGCCATTATCCCCGTTACCTGATAAAATTGCTGAAAAAATTGGCGATAAATTATTTGCAGATAATTTATTTAAAGCCATTGGTTTTACTTATCTTGGGCCATATGATGGGCATGATTTACCCAAACTAATCCAAGTGCTTGAGCGTGCCAAACAGTTAAAAGGCGCTATCTTAATTCATGTACACACCATTAAAGGTAAGGGTTTTTTACCTGCCGAAGCTGATCCGATCGGCTATCATGCTATCGGAAAGTTACCCAAAGCAGGCAAAAATCAAGCACCCACATCTACACCAACCGCCAAAAAATATTCACAGATTTTTGGTGATTGGTTATTGCATTGGGCAAATATTGATGAGCGTTTGGTTGCCATCACGCCAGCGATGGCGGAAGGTTCGGGTATGGTTGAGTATGCTGCCAACTATCCAAAGCGATTTTTTGATGTGGCGATTGCCGAACAGCATGCGGTAACTTTGGCGGCAGGCATGGCAACTTCAGGTAAAATTAAACCTGTGGTTGCGATTTATTCTACTTTTTTGCAGCGGGGTTATGATCAGCTGATTCATGATGTCGCCCTACAAAATCTCGATGTTACCTTTGCCATCGACCGTGCAGGTTTGGTGGGTGAAGATGGTGCGACTCATGCTGGGGTTTTTGATTTGGCATTTTTACGCTGTGTGCCCAATGTCATCATCGCTGCCCCAAGTGATGAACATGAATGCCATCAGTTATTGAACACTTGTTATCAGTATGACGGTGTGGCAGCCGTACGCTATCCTCGTGGTGTTGGCGTGGGGCGTAAGGTTGATATGACAGATGAGCATTACCCGATTGGGCAGGCTAATGTGGTCTGGCAGTCATCAAACTTTGATACAAAAAGCACCAAAAAACTGGCAGTATTATCCTTTGGCACTCGCCTAAAAGATGCTCTAAGTGCCGCCCAAAGACTGTCAGAAAACCAAGCGGCCGCTTGTATCGTGGTGGATATGCGTTGGGTTAAGCCTTTGGATGAGGCACTTATTTTAAGACTGCTTGAGATGGGTGTGACGCATATCACTACTGTTGAAGAGCATCAAATCGCAGGCGGTGCAGGCAGTGCGGTGAATGAATTCATCGTAAGCTTACAAGCATTGGTTAAGCTGTTAAATATCGGTATCAAAGATGCGTTCATTCATCATGCCAGCCATGAAGAACAGCTGTCGTATTGCCGATTGGATGCTGATGGGATTTATCAATCTTTAAGTAATTTCATCATCAAAAACTAAATCCTTGTCGGGTTGGTTGTGTTTTGTGTATTTGTCGGCATTACCATAATTTTCATTGGTTTTTTGGCAGTTTTTGGCGTATAATAAAAATCTTTTGCGTGATGAGTGCAAATTAACTCTTTAAGCAGTTTAATTCAATAAAGCAGGTGTAGTATGGAACCGATGGTTGTCATGGCGGCAAACGCAGCCAAAAAAGTGGGTCATGAAATTTTGCGAGCGCATCAAAATCGCCATCGCCTTGATTTGGCGGTAGAATCCAAGGGGCTTGATGGCTTGGTTACCCAAATTGATCGTTATGCCGAAGAGCTGACGATTGCTACACTCAAAGAAAGCTATCCCAATCATTCTTATTTGGGTGAAGAATTTGGCTTACAAGAGGGTAAGGGTCATGATGCTGATTGGTGTTGGGTGATTGATCCACTAGACGGCACCCAAAACTTTGTCCATGGCGTCCCACATTTTTGTGTGTCTATCGCTGTCCAAAAAAATGGGGTCACTGAGCATGGTGTGATTTATGATCCTGTGCGAGATGAAATGTTTTCTGCCAGTCGTGGTCGTGGTGCTGTCATGAATCAGCGTCGCTTGCAGGTGAGTGAACGCAAGACCATTGAAGGCGGACTGTTTACGACAGGTCATCCCTATGAGCGTATGGTGGGCGAAGAGCGAGTCAGCTTTGCTCGTCAGCATTTTGCCAGCTTACAAGCTGTCTGTGAAAATGGCGGTCAAGTACGCCGTTTTGGTTCTGCTGCCTTGGATTTGTGCTATGTTGCAGCAGGTCGCTATGATGGTTATTTTGAGATGTCGCTTAAGCCTTGGGATGTGGCGGCAGGCGAGCTGATTGTTACCGAAGCGCGTGGTGTGGTGGTTGACCATAAAGGCGCGCCAAATGCGATGACGACTGGCTCTGTGTTTGCTTGTAATGTCAAATTGCTCAAACCATTAATGCAATTGGTCGTACCGCGTTGGGAAAATGCTTTGGTGGGCTAAACGCCTTTGCATGTATCATAGTGATATCTGGTAACGCTCATTTTTGAGCGTTATTTTTTATTGGAATTGATTAAATTTAAAGGGGTTGCCTTAAAATGAATAAAGATGTGACAAGATATGTCAAAAAATGAAACAAGTGTTTACACTTTATGGGCATAAATTGGTAATAATTGATTGTGTACACCTGTAAACATGGGCTATACTAATCCCAACAAATCAATCAAACACCAAAGCAAATTGATAACAGCTGCTGGTGATAGACATAGGATATGACAATGAATCAGCCAAAACGCCAAAACATTGAAATGAATATTTTATCTAAAGGCACTGAAAAGCCAATCACCACCGAGATGATCACCGCCGTCTTACAAAAACTTACCAAAGGTCATCGTGAATCATTGGCACTAACCGCTTAAATGCATCGCCAAATTATTTAATTGTTATTCTTTAATCATTTCTCCAAAACTTGTTGGTTTTCAAGCAGACATACCGCCTTTAATGGCGGTTTGTTTGTTTTGGCTAAAATATCATTGAGATTGATATCATAAAAGGTCTTAGCTGACTGAGTTATCAAAACTTAGGATATGGGTTGTTATTGTTATCAAGTTTTGTGTATAAAAAAAGGGCTTACAAATTTGCAAACCCTTTTTTTATGAACTTAAAAATGGTAGGCCCAGCAGGACTTGAACCTGCGACCAAAGGATTATGAGTCCTCTGCTCTAACCAACTGAGCTATAGGCCCAAATTTGGATAAGAAAAAAACCAATGATAAATGTCACTGGCTTTTTTAAATTTGGTGGGGACGGAGAGACTCGAACTCTCACACCTCGCGGCGCTGGAACCTAAATCCAGTGCGTCTACCAATTCCGCCACGTCCCCAAGTTGTTTTTCAAGCAATCTACGCATGACTACGCGTGCTTGATGTTGGGTATTATATAGACTTTTAAAATTTTGGCAAGCTTTTTTTTGATAAAATGATAACAATTTCATAAAAATTTTATAAATTTTTGATTTTATTGGTTATTTATCAACTCATTTTGCCTGCTTGTTGGGTTTTGTATTAGAATCAGAGAGATTTTCACGAATTTTTTGGGAAAATTCTGCCGATGATATGGGATTGTGATGATTGTATTGTTCAACTTTTGGATTGATGAATGCCAAAGTTTTAAGTTCATCAAAACTCAAATCTGTATCAATGATCCCAATTTCGTATAAATATTCAGGCAAACGACCCGATAATAAAATGCGATAGTCATTGGGTACGGTGCGTATTGGATTTATCAGGTCAAATATTGCTGTTGTGCAGTTGTCTAATAATGTATTGTACCAAGAAGGGTGGGCGGCAAGATTGTCAGCGGCATACAAATAAGCCAAAAATAGCTCACGGATTTGACTGCGTGGCAATGACAATCGATAAAGATAAACACGCTCATCACGGATATTACTGCGGGTGTAGATGATATCTTTTTCATCAGCGGCGATGATGGTCATCTCATATTGACGAAAAAACCCGCCAATTGATGAAAAACTCTCACCAATTTCTTTGCGTATTTCAAAAGAAACGGCTATCTGCTGACCATCATCAAAGCCAAATGAAAGTAAAGTATGTGCGATATTGTCGTTATCCCAAATTGAGATAATCAAATCCAGTGATTTAATTTGGGATAAATCATAGCGGCGTACTTCCCATCTAGGCACATAGTCAGTTTTACTGATCCATTCAAAATTTCTGACATTTTTGACAGTGACTTGATCACCAATTTGATGAAATTGGATCTGTGCTTTAACTTCATCTTGCCAAGGTCGATCGTTGCTTGGCTTTTGAGCATATAACCAAAAGGTTGTTATACTTAGCATGGCTGATAATAACAGCGTCTGAGTGGCAGCTGAGCGTCGAAAAGTGTATAGATAAATGATGGGTAATACTAGTATGACAGGATAAGTTGCCGAGCCAAATGGTCTATGTATGGACAATGCTAATACTGCCCAAACTGTCCATAGCCCAAATGCCAAGTGCCGTAAAAAAGATGCCAAATACGCCAAACTGGGCTTAGCAAATGGATTTGGGTGCTGTAATTTTTGTCGCAACGGATTGGGCTTAAGTGGTATCATGAGTATTGATTAAATAATTTTTAATTATCATAGCATATGTGATAAACTGATTGATAAGAATTATTTGGATAACTAAAGGTACTAGCAATGATTACTGAGCTTAAGATAACTGAATTTACACCAACCAAAGATAAGGTCATTTGGGATGTGCGTGATGCTAAGCAGTACCAAGAAGGGCATATTGAACATGCGGTCAATCATCCGCTTAGTACAATTGATAAAACACTTTTGGATGCCACAAAAGGTGATATTTATGTCTTATGTGGCGGCGGTACTAAGGCACAAAAAGCAGCAAAGCTCATCAATGAGCTGGATAATGACCGCCGTATCATTCATTTAACTGGCGGTACACGAGGGGCAATCGCCAGTGGCATGGCGATTATTTCTGAGCAAGCGTTAGAAAGAAATTAATATTTTTTATATTAAAATCAATAAGTTATAGATTTTATGGTTTATTTTATAAATTAGTGGTTGACAGCTTGGAGCCTTAGTTGTATTATACGCACCACAACGACGAGCTGATAATAATAAGCTTGAAGTGATAAAATCGGAGTGTAGCGCAGCTTGGTAGCGCATCTGCTTTGGGAGCAGAGGGTCGGGGGTTCGAATCCCTCCACTCCGACCATTTAAAGCCTGATAGGCTTTTTTGTTGGCATTGTCAACAAATTAAGACACTCGAGCGCCTGTAGCTCAGTTGGATAGAGCATCTGCCTTCTAAGCAGGTGGTCGCAGGTTCGAATCCTGCCAGGCGCGCCATATGCCTGCATTACTATGGCGGCTATAGCTCAGTTGGTAGAGCCCCGGGTTGTGATCTCGGTTGTCGTGGGTTCGAGCCCCATTAGTCGCCCCATCTTAAATTCTCTTAAAGTCTATTAAAGACTATTAAGCCCAAGCAAATCAATAGCTTGGGCTTTTTTATTTGCTTCTAAAGTCTCTTAAAGTCTATCAATAGCCATTGAAATCTATAAATAATAACAGTATAGTAGACAGTACACAACTCAAATATACTGTTATTGATTCGGATATACTGTTATGGCTCGAACAACCAAACCCCTCACAAATACGCAAATAGATAAAGCCAAACCGAAAGAAAAAGTTTATCGCCTTTATGATGGCAATGGGCTTGTGATGAATATCACCCCAAATGGCGGTAAATATTGGTATTTACAGTACAAGCACCCAACTACAGGCAAGGCTCAAATGCACAAGCTTGGCAATTATCCAGCACTCGGCTTGGCGGATGCACGAGAAAAGTCAGCATTTTACCACAGCCTGCTTGCTAAAAATATTGACCCCAAGCAACATGATTTACAGCAAAACGCACAAAATGACTTATTAACAGTCTATCAAAGCTGGGCGAAAACAAAAGACTATACAGAAAAACACCATGCTAAAAATAACAATTATGTGCGTGATACGATCGCTATCATCGGCAATAAATCAATCGCAGATATTAGTGTGCCTGATTTAGTCCGTGTGCTAAAGCCTGTGGAGTCAATCGGTCAGTATGAAAAACTCAAAAAATGGCGGAGTTTGCTTAACCAAATTTTTGCTTACGCAGTAGCGTCTGGACATATTGAACATAATCCAGCGTTAAATCTACGAGGGGCATTTGGTACTGGCGAGGTAAGGCATAATCCAGCCATATTAGATGAAAAGCGATTGGCGGAGTTGGTGCGTGCTATTGATGAATATCACGGCAGTATCGTAACACGGCAAGCACTCAGGTACGCTTTATTGACATTTGCACGGCCTGGGGAAGTTAGACATTTAAAATGGCAAGATATTCATGGTGATTTTTGGCATTATCAGCCGTCAAAGACTCGTAAAAAAACAGGCGTTGAGATGATAACGCCGTTATCATCTCAGGCGTTGCAAATTATTCATGCAAGGCAAGCTATTAAATGTAGCGATTTTGTTTTTCCAAGTGTTACAGGGAATACTCGTCCATTGTCTGAAAATACACTCAATCAAGCTTTGCGACGCATGGGGTTTGATAGCAGTGAGCAAACAACACACGGTTTTCGTGCGATTGCTCGGACGCTTTTAGAAGAAAAATTCAAATATGATTATCGTATGATTGAAATGCAGTTAGGGCATTTAGTGCGTGATAGTAACGGCAGGGCTTATAATCGTGTCACTTGGCTAGATGAGCGAAAAGAAATGATGCAAAAATGGGCGGATTATTTAGATAGCATCAAATAAAAAAGCCCCAAATCGGGGCTTTTTTTATGCTCTTGTTAAAATCCAGTTATCGACATCTTGCTCAAGCCAATAACTGATTCTGCCATCTTTTTTGGGTGGGATAAACTCACCTTCTTTGATTTTTTTATAAATCGTCGCGCGTTGCCAGCCTGTCTTTTCAATGACTTGCGGCAGTCTTAATCGCTTTAAGCTGCTCATATTCATCTCCTGTTACTTTTTTAAGTTTTAGCGTGCCTTCGCATTGCCTGCCACCAAATGTAAATATATCACCTTCTTTTTCCATGACATACCAAAGGCTTTCGCTCATGTCTGTTTCAGTAATTTCATGCTCGTTATATCGACCTAGCCGTTCATCGTCATGTGTTTTTGACTTCGACTTAAAGCAAATGGTTGGCAGTGTTTTGATTTTTTGAAAGTAAAACATATAAGGCACTTCAAACTCATCAAGCTTCCAAAATAGCTCATTCAAATCACTAGCTTCGACAAGCATATTTAAAGTTTCATCTTTGCCCTTTGTAAAACAAAAATAAATCATATCAAATCTTCCTAATTGTCACTCTCACTTTACCGTCGCTCAGCGGTGCAATTTGTCTAAAAGCACCTTTTGATAAATCTAAAGTCGTGCCATATTTACTAAAACCGCCACGGTCATTCACACGGCAAATCACTGATTTACCATTGGCGGTGTTGGTAACTTTTAATCTAGTACCAAACTTGTATTGATTACTAGCACAAGTGAACGCATTTTGATTATATCGCTCGCCTGACGCTGTCAGCCTGCCATGAAATCTATCACCATACCATGTTGCGGTATAGGCTTGGACTTGGCTTGCCACCAAAATTAGCAATAATATAAGCTTATTCACGCCTGCTCTCCTGCTTTAGATAATTCGCTCCTTTGCTTTTAGGGCAGGCTTGCCTTAAAAACAAACTCAATCTTTGCTGACGATGGCGTTTTTTAAGTCGTTTTAATTGCTTGGGTTTCATGCCCACCCCTCATATTGTTTGGCACATAACTGGCTTCTTAAGGATACTAGTAACCAAAAATAATTTTCGATATAGTACTGATGTATATGAACTACCGTTGTTTGCATATGAGCTACCTATTTTGTTCCGTTAAGATTGCGGTAATGTAAGACTTTTTCACATTGTAGTTAATGCCATCCGTTTGCCCATCTCTTAAATCACTCAAACCCAAAGAGTAAGCCAAATCGGCTAACTCATAACGAGTTAGCGGTTTATCTACGCTATAATCTATCTTATGATGCGTGCCATCATCCGCCACCAAATCAAATACAATACGATACCATCTTGGCTTTAAATCAATAATTTTTAGACCTTTTGCGTATGACAACAAGCCAGTATATTTTGCGGTTGCTAGAAATTTAGCAACCGTATCGCCGTCGTATTCAAGCGGAAAACTCATTGAGCCGCTTATTTTTGGCTGGTAGGGCTTTCTTTTTGCTTTCATAATTCATGCCTCCAATTTAAATCTACTCAAACCATCTTAGAACGCTTTCTTCATGCTGAATCTGTGCGATTTTTTTACACTCTTCAACCGTTTTAGCGTCTTGCAATATGGGACGCCCATAATCATTGGGCGTGATGGTTAAGCGATGGTATTTATTCTCAGCCCTGATTATGTAATTTTGATTGACACCCACAGCATAATACCCCCAACCAAATTTTTTCCATCTTAACGCTTTAAGCTTCATGTTTAACCTCAAAATGGCATGTCATCATTAGATACCGATGGTTGGTATGATGCAGACCGCTGACCGCCTTGGTTGTAATTTTGCTGATTGCCGTCATTACGACTGTCTAGCATTTGCATATTATCCGCACGAATTTCGGTGCTGTATCTTTCTTGCCCATTTTGGTCTTGCCATTTTCTTGTTTTAATCTTGCCCTCAATATAAACCTTTGAGCCTTTATGTAGGTATTGCTCAGCAACCTCTGCCAAGCGATTGCTAAAGACTACACGATGCCATTCGGTTTGCTCTTTTTTCTCACCTGTGTTTTTATCCGTCCAGCGTTCAGAAGTAGCGATTGATGCTGTGGTGATTTTATCGCCATTGGTGAATGTTTTGACTTCAGGCTCATTGCCTAGGTTACCGATTAAAATAACTTTATTGATGCTCATAATTTACCCTTAATTTTTTCTAAATGTTCATTGATAATTTCATTGGCTTGTATGACCTTTTGCTCAAGCCCAGCAATATCCAAATCATCACGATAGACACGGATAATATGAATTTGCAGTTTAGGTTCTAAGCGTGGGTCAAAACTCACAAAATCGCACCAATCACGCCCTGTACAAGCTAATTGCCAAGTGATTTGTGGTAAATACTCGCTTGGTATCTCGCCTGCGATAATCGTGTTTAAATGCGTCTCTGTGCTTGGGCATTTAATCTCTATTTGCCCATCATCACCTACAAGCCCATCAGGGCTTGCTCCGCTCATGGGGATTGTAGGGTGGTCGATTAGACCGCATGGCTCAACTTCGGTAAAATATTGCCATTCGTAAGCCTTGATGGCATTAGGTTCGTTGTCAATGCCCCATTGCATGGCTGCATTGACAAAGTTTTGTGATTGAACACCTGTCAATCTCTCAGCAAGTACCGTAAGCAATACGGAATTTAATGCCTTACCTGATTTGGGCTTGGCATCAATATCCCTAATCCTGCTTGCTGTGATTTTACCGACACGGGCATTAAACCACTCATCTGTTCTTTGCTGCATTTTCTAGCTCCTGCATTAAATTAGGTGGGATGTAAATATCTTTTTCTTGCATAAACTTACCAAGTTCCGCCATTCCAAAAGGTTTACCATCTTTGCCCACGCCATTTTGTAATGCCGTTTTTAGACGCTGAAAGTCATAATCTTTAAGCGTATTCATTTGAGCTGGTGCTTCTTGATATGCCTGCGAATAATCATACAGATATTTTGAGCCGTCATAGTTGCCCAAATAAATATCAGCCGCCACGCCAACCGCTTTAAACGCAACAGATAGAGCGTCTGTTACCGCCATCTTGTAGCCTTCATCATTTGCCACTAAGCCGTTCTTGTTTTTTTCGACGGTGTTTGATCCGCCAATACCGCTAAATTCTTGACCCCATTCACCGTCAAGCTTAGTTTTGACTGCTACTTCAGCAAAGCACATCACAGAGCCATCTGGAGCGATCTCGTTCCATGTTCTTACAATGCGATATGTCCAACCATGACCAACTGAGCCAAAGGCTTGCGTCATTGCCATTAACCGCCATTGTGGGTTAATGTCCGACTTACCCTGGAGTTTGCCACCAGCAATCGGCTTGGTAAAATGTGCTGGTACTTGATTAAACTGGTTCCAAACCGATAAATTCTTATTCCGAGTTACTGAGTTTTCCACTGTGTTGCTCCGCTTCATCAAAAGGAAGCCCAAATTCATGGGCTAATAAATCATAGTACTGTTGCTCATCATCATCAAACTGAGCAAGCTCCTCTTCGCTAAATTGCAATTCGATAAAGTCCATAAAATCTCTATCGTTCATGCTACCCCCTTAATGTTCTCAGATAAGGCGATGGGTTCAAATAGCCCTGCTTGTATCGCCAATACCTTGGCGATTTGCCAATCATCATGAGCCTGTAAATCAAGCTCAATTTCATGACCGCCTAGCCACACCGATACGCTTAAAATGACGCTATGGTATTGACCGTCTTGATAACCGATACGCCCAGTTACCACCTGCTCAGACTTGCCGAGCCTGATTGTTGCTGTTACTTTTTGCATTTTAATAACCTGCCTGCGATAAACTGCCATCAAGGCAGATGATAAATATTGCTGCTAAGAAAGCAGCAAATACCAAGCTGTAGAAAAAATTCTTAATTGTCATGCTGCTCTCCAGTAATAAATATTGCTGCTGCCAATCTTTCGGCTTTCGCCTTCAAATTTGCTCTCATGCTCACAAAGCCAGTCTTCTAGCCATTCGCCGATAAATTCTTTAACGCCTTGCATGTCTTCAACATGAAAGAACTTGTGACCGTCATAGCCTTCTATAATTTTGAAACTTGTAAGATTGATAAAATCAAGTGTTTGTACTTCTTCGGTTTGCCAGTAGCTGATACCCCAGCTACCGCCCATCTCAAAAGTAAACTCAACTTCAAGATAAGGTGGGCAACCGTGATCAGGCTTTTCTTCTGCATACTGTATGTACACAACACCGTCTAGTCTTTTGAGATCAATCTCATGCTCTGAATCAGGGCAAAGTTTTAACATTTGCATTTCTCCTAAGTTAATCCGTGATTGACACCCCAAAGAGTGTCAATAGCTGATTAGCTTGCCTCCGTTTGTTGTCTATCACGGTGGGCTTGATAGGTTCTTTGCTGTTAAATAATTGAGCCGCATCATCTGCTTTGCTATGTGCTTATAATAATGCAAATTTGCATAATTATCAAGCAATATAATGCAAATAAATGCATAAAATACACAAATAAATGATTTTTAATGCATTTTTACCTTGGAAATTATGCAATCTGATATAAAAAAACCGCCATTTAAGGCGGTATCTGCTATAATTATTTTTGTAGAGATAAAAAAACTTGCTATGTAATGCAAAGCATATGAAAAGAGGTAGCAATGGTCAAAATGACTGACCGCCAAAAATGGCGAAATAAGATGGTAAAGCGCTGTATTGATAACAAAATAGCAGGTCATGATATCTTGATTGGGCTTGATCATGCTGAGCGCTATTTGTTTCAAGATGAATTGATTGTGCCTTATGCTAGTCATGAGCAAAAGCTGTTATTGATTGAAGCAATTAAAACAATTATCCCAGATTATGATGAGTCTTGTAAGTTTCGCCAAGCTTTTGAGCCTAAAAATTCAGATAAGCACTAATTCTATTCAAACAATAAACAATTAACGCTCCAAATTGGAGCGTTTTTTATCAGTCAAACGGTTTAAGTGTACACTTGCGGTTACCAGCTATCCATGACTGACCAGTGAAAGACCCAGCCGATAAGTCTAAAGCCGTTTGTTTCTTTTTGTTCGCCTGTTATTTCCCATTCTGGATAGTCAATGGTGTTGTCTGAGACGATTTTTAAACCATTATTTGGCAGGCGATACAAGCGTTTACACATGCACAAACCGCCATATTCAAAAACGAAAATCTTACCGTCTTTGATACTGGTCTTACTTTCATCAATCCAAATTGTGTCTTTGTCATTGATAGTAGGTGACATGCTGTCGCCTTCGGCAAGTGTGGCAAAGACTTTATCTTTATGTGATCCGATACGGTCAAGCGTCAGTCGTGAAAAGCGCAGCCGCCGTTTTTCATTCTCCATAGCGACCAAATCCGTACCGTGACCACACGCCACGCTAAAATCTTTGTAAAAAGGAATTTCTACTTCGTCAGGCTCAAGGGGGGTATCGTTACCCCAATCATCCACAGATTCAAAATTAGGGCTGATGTTTGATTCAACGGCAAGATTAGAATATTGCAGATCTATTACACTCACTCCAAAATAATCGGCATATTTTTTCAAAGCATCTGCTCTTGGGTTTTTTGTTTCACCACTCAGAATGCGGCTTGTTGTGGATTGAGTTACACCAGTCTTTTCTTGTAGTTGATTGGCGCTTAATCCTTGCTTTTTCATCAGGTACTCAAGATTTTGGACAAGGCTACTCATCGGCTTAACTCCGTTATTTAAATCTAACTATATTATATGCGTTTTTGCATAAAAAATAAAGCATCAAATAAAATTCTTTAAATTAATGCACTATTGCATTATAATAAGCTTTATTTTATGCAAAATAGGTGATTTTAATGCAAGTTGATGAAATGCTTAATGCAATGATTGATGCGGGAATTACCCAACAAAAAATCGCTGATTATTTGGAAGTAGATCAGTCATCTGTCTCAAGATGGGCAAATAATCAAAACAATATGAAACACAATGTCGCAAAAAAAATTGAGCAGCTTTTTAAAGAGAAGCTAGGGCAAGATGACCAGAATTGACCAAAAACAAAAACCCCTAGCGATAACTAGGGGCGGTGTCCATTTTCGGATTAACTCAACTTTGGAGATGAATTGAATGAACAGTATTATATTAACAGACGCCAACGATGAAAGCAATGCTTTTAGTAAGCGTCGCACAGATTTTGACGCCCAAGAGCGAGAAATTGCCGAATTTATCAAAAAAGGTGGCAAGGTCATCAATCTTGACAATACCAAACGACCAAAGAAAAAATCAGCAAAAAGCCATCACGCTGATTTCAACAACCAAGGGATAAAGAGCGAAATGCACCTTGTTTTGTGCTATCTAAAAAGGTCAGGTAAGCGTATGACTGGCTTACAAATTCAAGAAAAATTCGGCATATCAGCGACAACTTTAGGGGTTCAAACAAGGCTACTGAACGCACAAGCAGGCAAGACGCTGATTGAAAACGAAAAAATTCGTGATGAAAACAATCGTTTAAAGCGTGTTTACTATGCAGCGGAGGTGAACTGATGCATTACTATCAATTTAACCCATCAGATTTCAAGGCGAAAACACGCCATCTCACGCATTTGGAGCGTGCCTTTTATCGTGAGCTGATCGATCTTTATTATGAGACCGAAAAGCCCATCACGGGTGATTTGCCCAAATTGGAACGCCTACTGCTTGCCAAAACAGACGATGAGAAACAAGCCTTGCTATCTGTGCTGGATGAGTTTTTTGTGTTCAAAAATGGTGCATACCATGATTTTGAGATAACCGCCAAAATTCGTGCCTACAAATGGGCGGACAAAAAGCGGAACGCTCAAGGAACGCAAAACGGAACGCAAGCGGAACAGAACGGAACGCAAAACGGAACGGATAAGGAACGCAAACAAAGACACAAAAACAAAGTGAATTATTTGCGTGCCTTGCTGTCTGATCATAACATCCAAACCCCTGCAAATTCAAGCATTACCGTACTTACTGATTTATGCAACGAACACAAAATTGCCATTGATTGGGATATGGTAGAACGCCAAGCGGAACAGAACGGAACGCAAAACGGAACGCAAGCGGAACAGAACGGAACGCCAAAAAATGAGCGTATAACCAATAACCATAAACCAATAACCAATAACCAAGAACCAAATATTAATAAAGAGAGTGCGTCCGCTTCAAAAAAATTCACCAAACCAAGCTTTGAGCAGGTAAGGGATTATTTTACAGAGCTAAAGCATAACAACCCATCGGAGCAAGCATCCATTTTTCTCGATTTTTATGATTCAAATGGTTGGAAAGTTGGAAGAAATCCAATGAAAGACTGGCAAGCAACGGTCAGAAATTGGATTAAGCGAGACGGTCTAGGTCAACAAAACAAACAGGAAAACTACAATGCAACACATCAGCGAACACCTAAAATCAATCCAGCAGAAGAGTACTACAACAACGCCATGGCAGAGTATGAGCGATACTATGGCTCAGCAAGCCAATCCACAACTGGTCAAGACTTTGCTGGAAATGTTTACGATGTGGAAGCTGCAATTTAAAACCAAGATGACGCAGGGTGCATGGGATTTACAGACAGCTCAACTATGGGCAATTGCATTGGCTGATCTTGAGATTACTGAAGCCATGTTTGCGACAGCTTATCGCAAATGTCTAACGCTAAAGTGGATGCCAACCACACCTGCTGACTTTGCAGAACTTGCATTTGCCAATGAAATTTACCCTGATTGTCGTCAAGCTTATCTTGATGCTACAGAGAGCCGTTACAGTCACGAAGTAGTCTATGAGACGGCTAACCGTGTCGGATTTTATGAAATCCGCACAAAAAGCGAAAATGAGATTTTTGGCGTATGGTCAAAAACCTATACCAAAGTTTGTGCCGAACACGCCAAAGGTGCAACATTTAGCTTGCCACAAGCTCAGCAAATTGAGCAAAAGCAAGAAACACAAAATATAATCTCTGCTGAAATGCAAAACGAAATTAACCGCTTTTTGACAACCTTTGGTAGAAAAAAACATGGGCAACAAGGGGTAAAGGTTTAACATCAAAGATATGAGCGTGAAGTACAAAAACAAGAAAGTTAAGATTGGCGGTATCACTTTTGACAGTAAAAAAGAAGCAAACCGTTACCTTGTGCTAAAGCAAATGCAAAACAGTGGTTTAATCAGCGATTTAACGCTTCAGAAGCCGTTTATTTTGGTTAGTGGTACTAGGATAGCAGGCGAGCCTAGAAAGCGTCCTAGTGTGCGTTATATTGCCGATTTCGTGTATTTTGATAATAGGGTTGGCAAAACCGTTGTTGAAGATGTGAAATCAGCAATTACAAAAAAAGATAAAGTATACCGTTTAAAAAAACATTTAATGAAAACTGTACATGATATTGATATTTTGGAGATATAAATGAGCAAGTTATATGAACAAAGCCCCACCGCAGTGATTTATAAAGACCACATGGGCGATGACAATTCTGTGGTTAATTCAGCAAGGGTGTCATTTGCTAAAGACGCAAGTAATTTCACCCCTGAACAAAATAAAAACTTAATCAAATACTTAGCAAAACACAATCACTGGACACCGTTTGCCCATGCGTTTGTTACTTTGCACATGAAAGCCCCTATTGCTATTCACGCCCAGTGCGTTAAGCATCAGATTGGCTTTGCAATGAACACGGTATCACGCAGATATGTCAGTGAAGCCCCTGATTATTATCTACCTATCTTTCGAAGTAAGCCTATTGGTTCAGTGAAACAAGGTAGCGGTGATGAATTTACAAGTGATCAGCAATCCAACATGCAGTTAGTTTATAGCAGCCACATGAGAACAAGCATTGACTTGTACGAGCAGCTAATCGAAAGCGGTGTTGCTCCTGAGCAGGCTAGATTTGTGTTACCACAAGGGGTGATGACCGAATGGGTATGGAGCGGTAGCCTTATGGCATGGGCAAGGTTTTATAACCAGCGTACTGACAGCCATGCACAAAAAGAAATACAAGAGGTTGCCTATCTAGCAGGCAAGATTATCAAGCTGTTATTCCCAGTCGCATGGGAAGCGTTAACAACTGAATAAATTGACTTAGCAAGGTGAGATAATGATAAGGGTTGATAGGTGCGTATGGCACGATAAAAGCAGTAAAGGCAAAGGCCCGCACATTAGGCATGATTGCTGGCGTGGTGATATTCGCACATGGGAGAAAATTAATGGTATTTACAGACAAACCCACAGGCGGCGTAAACGCTTTCGGTCATACCAAGATGCTTATGAATGGGTTAATGGACAAAGGGATTAACATGATAGAACAAAAATACGACGACGCTAAGCCAACATGGGGCAGATAATGATTGAACACAATAACCGAAAACAAGCTGATAAGTTTGCCGAGTACATCACAGGGCAAGGGTTACGCCAATACCTTGCCGACAAAGTCAAGCACTATGTTGGCGATAACCCCAGCGTATTTGATGGGGCGGTAGGGTCAGGGCAACTAGAACAACACCTAAACGCCAAACACATCATAGGCGTTGAGATACAGCCCCAAGCCTGCCAAGCTTTCATAAAAAACTACCCAACCGCTACCATCCACAATCAATCATTTTTTGAGTTCGATGGTGATATTAGCGTAGATTGCGTAGTTATGAACCCACCATTTAGCATAAAATTCAAGGATTTATCAGACAGCGAAAAAGCCAACATCCAAGCTGATTTTGAATGGAAAAAGTCTGGCAATGTTGATGATATTTTTGTGTTAAAGTCCATGCAATACGCACGATTTGGGTTTTTTATTTTATTCCCTGGATTGTGTTACCGAGCGGCCGAGAAAAAATTCCGTGAACTTTTAAATGACCAAATTGTTGAGTTATCGAAAATTGATAATGCTTTTACAGATACAAACATTAGTGTCATTTTCTTGGTGGTAGACAAGCAAAATACAAAAAAGCAAGCCTACGGTGAGCTTTACGACGCAAAGACAAATACCACGCTTTTTAGCCACAAAATTGAGCTTGATAGCGATGTATGGCAACTTCCAAGCCTGCCACCGCCCAAAGAACCTGCCATTGACCCAATTGCACTAGAACAGCAACTGCGTCAAGGCGTTAAATCAACGCTAACTCGTCAGCTAAGACAAAGTAAGTTCATTGCCTGTTTAGAACCAAGTTTGATGGCAAGCTTTAACGGCTTTTGTGATGAGCTTATTAGCTTGATACATCATGAAAAGCTTGATAACAGCATTTTGAGGGCTAATTGTGTCAAATAGGCTTAAACAAATCCGAGCTTTGCCGTGTTGCCAGTGTGGCGTGCCTCCACCAAGCCAAGCGGCACACGCCAACTGGCAGGAATTTGGAAAAGGCAAGGGTATTAAAGCTAAAGACGATTACACGATACCACTGTGTCATTTGTGCCACAGCAGGCTTGATCAATATCAAGGCTTGTCAAGACAGGAGGCGAAAAGCTGGTTTATTTCTAAGCTTAAGTTTATTAATCAAGTGCTAGATGATGAAACAAGTTTTTAGAATCATTAGTGAATCGGTGATGAAACATTGCTTTACCGAGATCGTCAAGCAATACGAAAGTGGTCAGGTTTGTAGTGTCGTCATCACTGATAAAAACGAAACACGCACACAGGCACAAAATCGGCTGTATTGGCTTTGGCTTAAGCAGATCAAAGATAAGACAGGTCAAGATGACGATGATTTACATGTGATGTTTAAACGCCTATTTTTAGCCAAGATTTATGCAAGAGATGATGGCGAGATGGCACAACTGTTTGAATCGCTAAACACGCTAAAAAGACAGCCGAACTATGAGCAAGAAGTAGCCTTGCCGTTTGCTAAGCGGTTTTTAACAACAACAATGGCAACTACAGCACAGTTTAGCGAATATTTAAACGAGATTGAGGTATGGGCGTTCAAGAATGGCATAGCTTTAAGCGTTCCTGATGACCTAAAGTGGATTAAAGATGATGAAAAAATTAGCATTTCATAGGGCGAGAACATGACAACATACTACAACGAACAAAACAATCAGCTTGCAAAGGTGAATAGTAGCAAAGCTGATAAGGACGGCAATATCTGGGTAGAGATTGACGGCAAAGCACCTGTACCAATGAATTATGACGATTTTATTAAAAATTTTAGGAGTATGAGCAATGAATTCTCAAGAAAAGCACGGTGATATTAAGATTGGTTCGAAGTGGTCAAGACAGTCTGATCATCCTGTCGTTACGGTTTTCTGTATCGAAGACGGTAAAGTGTATTTCTTAGATAATGGTACAAATTTAACATACCATATTGGTATTCAAGATTTCCGAGATAGTTTTAAAAAGATCACGCCAAAGATAAGCAAGTATGATCGGTTTTCTGTGCTTTTCGTATCGTTATTTGCCATTTTAATGGTAGTGACATTGAGCATTTACTTGTTATTTGCATTGTCTCATTATGTTGGTGATGACGGCAAAATCATATTAATGGCGATATTCTTTTTTGTATTTGTTTTTTCAGCGATAGAGGTTTTTAGAAATGACTCATAGCACAAATGACGAAGTGACTTATCAATCAAATCTGACCACTGGTGACCCAGTCAATCACCCAAAGCACTACATATCAGACCCATCAGGCGTTGAGTGCATACAGATTACACGCCATCGTAATTTTAATATCGGCAATGCCATCAAGTACCTTTGGCGGGCAGGGCTAAAAGATGGTAACAGTGATATTCAAGATTTACAAAAGGCGGTTTGGTATATTCAAGATGAGATTGAGCGATTGCAAACACAAAAAGGTAACGGATAACAATGATTTACCACTTTAAGGGGCATTTTAATGAGCAATGAAAAACTAGAAGCGTACAAAAAAGAGTTTGTTGAATGGGGGCGATGGGTTAGGTGCGACCCTGACAGGCTAAGTTACCCAAGCCCTTGGTTTGAGATGATAATGCGTGATAATATTCCCTGCTCATCTGTTAGCCCAAACATCACCAATGATAGGGCAATGGCGATTGATAAGGCGGTTAGCAGATTATCACGGTATAGCGTGTTGCAGTATCAGATTTTTGTTTTGTACTTTGCTAAGAATGTTCCTGAGTATAAAATTGCCAAGATGGCAGATATGCGAGTATTTGGTAAGAATAATAGTAAAAATGCAAGAAATATGGTTAAAGAAAATCTAAGTGGTGCAATGGGTTATGTGATTGCTTTTCTTGAAAATAATGCTTGAATTGTTAGCAAAGATTTGTTAATATTTACCCATAATGGAAAATTGTGCATATAGCACGATTTTGATATACCCCTTGCCTCTGTTTACACGCAAGGGGTTTTTTATTGCCCAAAAGGAGGGCTTATGGCAAACAAAAAGCCCAAAATGGGCAGACCAAGTATTTTTACTGATGAATTAGCCAATGAGATTTGTGAGCGCGTATCACTGGGTCGCAGCTTAAGAAGCGTGTGCCTTGATAAAGATATGCCAGCCATGTCAACAATTATGGACTGGCTTAATCACAATGAAGACTTTTCGGAGCAGTATCGTAGAGCGTGCGAGGACAGAGAAACCACGCACTTTGAAGAGATGCTCACCATTGCTGATGAAGTGCTACCAGAGACCGCAGAAGTGGCAAGGGCAAAGTTACGCATTGATACAAGAAAATGGGTGCTTGCTCGCATGAATCCAAAAAAATACAGCGACAAAGTACAAGAAGATAATGCAGATAATGCAGTATCGCTAATGGCTCAATTTATGAAAGAATTGGGGGAAAAACAAGGGGGATAAATGTTTGACAAGCTAAAAGACCCCTTGTATCGGCTCAATCACTTGTACTACATCACTGATAAGTCAGGTCGAAAGGTCAAATTTAATATGACCGCTGAGCAGTATGAGTACTTTAAACATGAGCACAGCAGGAATATCATTTTAAAAGCACGCCAATTGGGGTTTACCACGCAGGTGTGTATCATGCAGTTGGATTGTGCGTTATTTGAATCAAAAAAATGTGCCTTGATTGCCCACACCTTGCACGATGCTAAGCGACTATTTCGTGAAAAGGTCAAATTTGCCTATGACAACCTGCCCGAGCTTGTTAGGCTTGCCAACCCCATCAAGATTGAAACCAAAGAAGAGCTTGTTTTTGAAAACGGTGGCAGTGTTACGGTAAGTACATCATTTCGTGGTGGTACATTACAAAGATTACATGTCTCAGAATTTGGTAAGATTTGTGCCAAATACCCTGATAAGGCAAGAGAAATAGTAACGGGTGCATTTGAAGCTGTGCCGTTGGATGGCATTGCTACCCTAGAATCCACAGCAGAGGGCAGGCAGGGTTATTTTTTTGAATACTGCCAAACCGCCCAAAAAGACCAATTGTCTCATAAAGACTTGACCGCCCAAGATTGGCGATTTTTCTTTTTTGCATGGCATCAAAACGCTAAATACATCATGCCAGTACAGCCCATCAGCGAGCGATTACAAGCCTATTTTGACAGCTTAAAAGCAAAGCATGGCATACAGCTAAGCGATGAACAAAAGGCGTGGTATCAAGCCAAAGAACGCACGCTGGGCGATGACATGAAGCGAGAATATCCGTCATTACCATCTGAGGCTTTTGAGCAGAGTATTGAAGGTGCGTATTATGCCAAGCAATTTGCCTACTTATATGCTAACAGTCGCATTGACAAACTGCCTGATAATGAGCATTTGCCCATTGATACTTATTGGGATTTGGGCGTATCAGACAGTACGACGATTTGGTTTATCAGACAAGTAGGTGATGAATTTCACATTGTGGATTATTACGAAAATTCAGGCGAGGGATTAAACCACTATATCAAAGTGCTAAAAGATAAGGGCTACAAATACGCTAAGCATGTTGCACCGCATGATATTGATAACAGACAGCTGGGGGCTGACCGTGCTAAGACTTTACGAGAACTTGCTCGTGATGGCTATGAGATCGATGGGCAGATATACCGATTAAATTTTGATGTTGTCCCAAGAACAAGCAATGTCAATGAAGACATTGAAAAAGTACGCCAAATCTTGCCCAAATGTGCCTTTGATGCCATCAAATGCGAGCAAGGCATTAAAGCGTTAGAAAGCTACCGCAAAGAGTGGAACGATAAAATGGGCGTATGGCGTGATAAACCATTGCACGACTGGGCAAGCCATGGGGCTGATGCGTTTCGTTATTTTGCAACTTATCAGACAAAACAGCAGTATGCAACACAATTAAAAGTGAGTATGTATTAATGAACCCTGATTATATGCTGCCTGAGCTTTTAGAGCAGATACCCAAATGGACAATGATTGAAGATTGTTATCACGGTCAAGATGCCATCGCAAAAAAAGGCGAGATTTATCTGCCAAATCCTAGCCCCATCAATGAAGATGAAGCGGTTAAAGTGCAGCGTTACATGGATTATCAAAAGCGAGCCGTTTTTTATAATGTTACCAAACGAACCGCCAACGCCATGGCTGGTATGGTCTTTGCCAAATACCCAACCCTTGACATTGACCCAGCACTTGAATTTTTAAAGACTGCTGTTGATGGGGGTGCATTGTCATTTGTTGGACAAGCAAGGCAGGCATTTTTGATGATGCTGTTAAAGGGGCGTGGTGGTCTTTTGGTAGATTATCCGCTTGTCAAACATGGTCAGTATCTGCCAACCAAAAAGGATGTCAGTGACGATAATTTACGCCCCAAGATACGCCTATTTGACCCCCAGAGTATCATTAATTGGCGTGTGCAGATGGTCAATAACACACGCAAATTGACCTTGCTTGTTTTAAAAGAGAACTACATTAAACAAGATGACGGCTTTAAAGTACAAACAGGCGAACAGCTTTTGGTATATCGCTTGATTGATGGGCAAATTTGGCACAGCATCTACCAAAAACAAGGCACATGGCAGCAAATCCAAAGCGATATCATCCGTGGTGTTCATGAAATCCCCTTTGTCTTTTTTGGGGCAAATGACAATGATGAGAGCATTGATGACGCTCCTTTGTATGATTTGGCGGTGCTAAACCTTGCCCATTATCGCAACAGTGCTGATTATGAAGAGGGGAACTTTATCGCAGGACAGCCCAGTTTATTCATTACAGGGCTTACCAAAGAATGGGTAACCGACATTGTCAATCAAGGCAATCCCATCCGCCTAGGAGCGAGAACGGCGAACATTTTAGGCAGTGGGGCAAATGCGTTTTTATTGCAATCTAATGCAAACAGTGGGCTTTATGAAGCCATGCAAGATAAAAAAGAGCAGATGGTGGCACTGGGGGCAAGACTGATTGAACCAAAAGGTGGTATAAAAACAGCAACCCAAGCCCAAAGCGATAAAGCAGATGAGACATCAATTACCGCCCATTTAGCCAATAACTTATCTGATGCTTATAGCCGTGCTTTTAATTATTGTGGTCAGTTTTTGGGCATCAAACACACCTGTACCGTGGTCTTTAATACTAAGTTTGATACCAATAAGATGACCGCTGATGAAAGACGCCAGCTCATCGCAGAATGGCAAGCAGGAGCAATCACATTCTCTGAGATGCGTGCAAGACTCATTGATGATGAGATTGCCTTTATTGAAGATGATGAGCTTGCCAAAGCAGAGATTGAGAGCGATTTGGGCGAGATTACAGGCCACATTGATGATGAGCCATGAAATGGTGCTAAATGAAAACCTTAATTAATTTAGAGCGATTAAAAACCAAATTGGCAAATGATTTTAATGTCACAATCAAAGACATTTTGGCATTTTTGCAAAGGGTGGTTTTTAATAAAGAGATTGGCGATTTATCGCAAAAAGAAGTAAATATTGTGATAAAGAAAACCGACAGCCAATTAAAAACCCTGTTTGGGGCGTTTATCACAAACCTAAAAACCGATTGGCGTGGGCTATTTAATCATCGCTATGAGGTGGACAGTCCAAAGAACATCAAGGCATTACAAAAGTATGCCGATGAAGTGTTTGCTAAGCCGTTGCGACTAGATGGCAAAATGGGCATAACACTAGATGAACTGCTTGATGCGTTCACCGACACAGAACGCAAGAAAATCACTAACGCCATCCGCCTTGCTCATCATGACGGTCTGCCCAATGCCAAACTTGTTCAAATGATAAGGGGGTCTAGGGCTAGAAACGACCAAGATGGCATTTTGGCAATCACAACACGCCATGCCAAGACCATTGCCCACACAGGTACAGCCATTGTTGCAAATCAAGCCAAGCAGGCGGTCATTGCTGATAATGCCGATATCATCAAAGGCATTAAAATACTTGCAACCTTGGATTTACGCACCAGCAGCATTTGTAGGGGTTTGGATGGGGTGTTTATGCCTTTGGACAAAGCACGATATCCGCCCTATCATTTTAACTGCCGAACAAGTTTTGAGATTGTCTATGACGATTATACCGCCCCAAAACAGCGAGCGAGCATGGATGGGGTTGTTAAAAATCAAAGCTATTATGAATGGCTAAAAAATCAGCCTGCCCAATATCAAGATGAAGTGTTGGGCAAAACCCGAGCGAAGTTATTTCGTGATGGTGGCATGACGGTAGAGCGGTTTAGGGCGTTACAGCTTGATAAGCATTTCACCCCCTTAACGCTTGAACAAATGAGAGCATTAGAACCCAAAGCATTCAAAAAGGCAAGCATCCATTAGGGTGCTTTTTTATCATCCGCTGTTTGTAACAGCAAAATCAAGGTAGTAACCATGAGTGAAGAAAACCAAACCACAGTTTTAAGCGATGACACGCAAAACCAAATCACCCAAGAGCAGTACAACAAGCTACAAGCAGAAGTTGAACGATTGCGTAAACACAGCGAGACCCTTTTGGCTGAAAAAAAGCAACAAAGCGAACAGCGAAAGGCTGAGCAGGCTGAAAAAGAGCGACTTGCCGAAGAGACAGCACGCAAAAAGGGGGATTTTGAGGCACTAGAAAAGCAGTATCAAGCCAAAATTCAAGAGTTAAATGAGCAAATCGCTAAGCGTGATAAAGAGCGTGATGAGAATTTGGTCAAATCACACGCCCAAAAGCTATCAAGTCAGTTAAGCGATAACCCTGCTAACCAAGAGATTTTACAAATACTCATTGAAAAGCGTTTGTCTGCCAAAGATGGTCAATTAAGCGTGTTAGATGACAGTGGTGCTGTATCTATCATGACCCTTGACGATTTGGCAAAACAAATCCAAAACTGTGGCAAATACGACAGCCTAATCATTGGCACAAAATCCTGTGGTACAGGTTCAAACGGTCAATCAGCTAAGCGAGCAGGTGATTACAGTGAACAAGAGCGATTAGCACTTGCCCACTCAAACCCTGCTTTATTTAATCAATTATTTTTGGAGTAATCATGGCAAAATTAAGAGAGATTTTTAATAAAAATGTTACCTTGTCTTATCAGGTTAAAGACAACTTACAGCGGTCAAAGTTTTGGCAATCAGGGGCATTTGTCTCAGATGCACGCTTACGCCCCTTGCTAAACAGCGGTTCATTAACCTTTGATGTGCCTTTTATCCACCCCATTGATGGCAACTTAGAAGCGAACTATTCCAACACCATCATGACAGATATTGCGATGCCACGCTCAATCGAAGGCAGTAAATCAAAAGGGCGTTTGGCACTGTTAAATGAGGGCTTTATTGAAAGCCGTCTTGAAAGCTATTTGATGGGTCAATCACCGCTAAAACTCATGGCACAGATGATTGATGACTATTGGCTTGCCCAAGCTGAAAACCGTGCCATTGCTACCTTGTTTGGTCTGTTAAATTATGACCAATCTAATGGTAAGAAGTTATCTACTGACATATCAAAGGCAACTGCTGATGATTCATCAGGCTTTGATGTTCATGCGTTTATTGATGCTGAGGGCAGTTTAGATGAGATGCACCAAGGGACAGGCTTGATGATTGTTCATCCTTTGATTGCAACCAAAATGAGAAAACAGCGACTACTTGAGAGAGTAACCACCGCTGATGATTTAAAGCCCATTGATGTGTATAACGGTCGCAGGCTCATCCAGTCAAAGCGTGCCACGGTCATCGGTACAGGTAAAAACGCCAAATATGTCTCTTATTTGTTAGGGGCTGGGGCATTTGCTGCTGACATGGTTGCAGGGCATGATGATTTGGAGCTTGAACGCACAGCGAACACAGGCAACGGCTCAGGTCATACCACGCTATGGACACGCCGTAACATACTCATCCACCCCCAAGGGTTTAGCTTCATCGGTGAGCCTAGTACGCTTACAGGTGGCACAAAAAATGAAGCGCTATCACCAAGCTGGACAGACTTAACCACCGCGGCAAACTGGCGCTTAGATCATGACGCTGAAGCAACAGCCATTCGTTTCTTAATCACTAACCTATAAGGGGGCAATCATGGGACTACCTAAAGACAAGGTCAAACCTGCATTTAATTACACTTATCCATCTGAGCGTGATTATTTTGACGAAAGCAAAAGCACGCTTGGCAATGCGAAAGTGACTGATACAGCAAAATCAGGCGCAGACTATGGCATCAAAGACCCACAGGTTACCGAAGCCTTGACAGGCACAAAGAGCGAGACCGCTAAGGTTGAATAACAGCCAAACAGCATAAAAAAGCCCCATCTGTTTTAGATGGGGTTTTTAGGATGAAACAATGATAACACTTGATGATTTAACAGACATTGATAAGGCTGATGAACAAACGCTTGTCATTGTCAATGCGTGGCTAAATAAGCATAAAATTAGGGCATTTGATACAATCCCTGACCCCATCAAGCAAGCAGGTAGATACATTGCCAAAGCGTGGCTGGATGGGGATTTGTTCGCCACACGCACCGAAGGGCAGGTCATCTCAAAGTCATCCAAAGCAGGCGATGTGTCTGTCTCAAAGACTTATGCAGATGGACAGATGGGGCAGGCGATGAGCCAAAATGAGCAAATTGCTTTGGCACTCATTGAGCCGTATTTACAACAGCCTTTGGGAATGTTTGGCTTGCCTTTGGTTAGGGTGTGAAATGGGATTAAATGCTGAAATTAGTACTGAAATTGCCCAAGCCTTTGATGGTGACTTAAAAGATGCTGTCAAATACTTCACAGGCAGGCGTGTCATCTTATCTGACGACGATTGGGCGGTTAATGATACCCAAGTACTATCTACCATCAATTACAGCGGTAGGGGCGTTTTTACAAGCTTTAGCGCGCATGAGATTGATAACAAGACCATCATGCAACAAGATACCAAGCTAATTTGTTTGCAAAGTGAGCTAACAGACAGACCGCAGATGAATGACAGTATCAATCAGATGAAAGTGATGAATATCAGCCAAGACCCAGCGGGTATCTGTTATTTCATACAACTTAGGGGGATAAATGGGGATTAAGTGGAATAAAAAAATGACGGTTGAACCCATTGCCGATAAGATTGACACCACTTATCGCAAATTTGCCATTGACTGCTATAACAATGTCATCGCCCTAAGTCCTGTGCGTAAAGGGCGTTACAAAAATGCCCATCATATCAGCATTGGCACAAAAAGCCTAAATGAAAATGGGGGCGGTGTTGAGCTTATCTTAGGCATTGCAAAACATACCTACCCACTCATCTACATTCAAAACAACCTGCCCTATGCGTTGCGACTTGAACACGGCTGGTCACAACAAGCCCCAACAGGGGTTTATGGCAATGCCTTTAACAGTGCATTGGGCAAACTATCATAAAAGCAAAATCCCTAGTATTTGCCGTACTAGGGATTTTTATTTAAACCTATGCAGCTAGGAATAAATATAAGTGAATTTTAACATAAATATGAATTTGGATAAAGTGATGAACGCATTTAGCCAAAATAAAACTTTACGAGTTTGGAGCTACATCATCGCAGTATTGGTCGTCATAGGACTGTTCTTCATCTTTGGTGGTGAGCTATTCAAGGGCATTGCTGAAATTATACGAGCGGCACAGGGGCGGTGATGGACACAGCACACATTGAACAAACGCTATTGACGCATATCAAAGCTTGGGATTATTTTGATGATATTCCCTTAGCCAAAGAAAACCGAAACTTTAAACCCCCTGATGGCATTTGGGGCAGGGTTACGATTTTGGGTGGTGTCAATCAAGTACGCAGTATTAGCAATACGCCTAATATCCTGCAACAAGGCACGCTGGTGATACAGCTGTTTTGCCCACAGGATTTAGGCACGGTGGCGA
>ERZ1023442.88-NODE-88-length-34875-cov-162.508099_pt1 | contig 34875 bp, 27 predicted proteins | sample MGYA00380521_ERZ1023442 | MGnify/ENA primary metagenome ERZ1023442 (study PRJEB33173, sample SAMEA4830294) | metagenome | study: EMG produced TPA metagenomics assembly of the PRJEB25223 data set... | reverse complement strand
ATCAACGTTTTACACCAGATGAAGTAGTGAGCTATCAACAACATCAAGGTGATAAATTCAAAGAATATTTCGATTTAAATTGTTATTTAACACTGCTGGACGTCTTAGATAGTCATCATTTAGATAGAGGGAGAGATGATGTTGATGAAGTCTTTCAATCGTTGGAAACGAAAGTACTAACTATGGGCTTTATTGATGATTTACTTTATCCTGATGATCAAGTAAGAGCTTTAGGAGAACGTTTTAAATATCATCGTCATTTCTTCGTACCAGATAATGTTGGACATGATGGTTTTCTTCTAAATTTTAATGATTGGGCGCCTAATTTATATCATTTCTTAAATCTGAAACAATTCCGACGTAAATAGGAAAGTTTTATAATAGAACATAATCCCCATGAGCACGCATAAGAAATACTAAACAGTGCAGAGTAGGTAACTATTTCTTTGGCATAAGATAAGTATTCTTTGGCATAAAAGTAGTCCTACAGAAGATTATATAAGCAAAGCCTATTTCATATGTCGTACTTATGTATAACCTGTCACTGGTAGTATGGCTTTACTTTATTGTTAAATTTTAGCAAAGAGGTTAAAATAGGAGTTATAGTCAAAAAGTATGGGAGTGGCGTATGTGTTTTCAAAAATACAACCTAAAGCAACTATTTTAGCAATTATTTCATTATTAGTAGTCGCTTTAGTAACACATGTATTACCTGTTCTCGGCTTGATTTTATGTTTATTTGCAACGATTCCTGGTATTGTTTTGTGGAATCGTTCCATACAATCATTCGGAATTAGTGCATTAGTAACAGTTGTACTTACAACATTATTAGGTAATACATTTGTCTTAAGTATGATGGTCTTAATCTTATTATTAAGTGCGATTATCGGACAATTACTTAAGGAAAGAACATCTAAAGAACGAATTCTTTATATTTCAACAGCTTCATTAAGTTTAGTTACACTTATTGGATGGATGTTATTACAAACATTCGATAAAATTCCGACGGCAGCTGTATTAATTAAGCCTTTTAAAAATGCAATGCATGAGGCTTTCTTAACAAGTGGAATCGATTCAAACTATAGACAGATTCTTGAGGAAAGTTTCCGACAAATGACGGTCCAACTCCCTAGTTTTCTAATTATAGTTATTTTCATTTTTGTCTTAATTAATCTGATTATTACATTTCCAATTTTACGCAAATTTAAAGTAGCAACACCTATTTTTAAACCTTTATTCGCATGGCAAATGAGTCGTAATTTACTATGGTTTTATCTTATAGTACTTATTTGTGTCATGATTGCAAGTGAACCAAGTACGTTCCAAAGCATCGTGTTAAACTTTGATGTTGTGTTATCATTAGTGATGTACATCCAAGGATTAAGTGTCATTCACTTCTTTGGTAAAGCTAAAAGATGGCCGAACTTCGCAACAATTCTTGTTATGGTAGTAGGGACACTTCTTACACCAGCAACGCATATTGTTGGATTACTTGGGGTAATTGATTTATGTATTAATTTAAAGAAAATAATAAAAAAATGATGATTAAAAAGTGATTAGAGGTGGAAGAATGAACCGTCAATCCACTAAAAAAGCTTTGCTCATACCGTTTATTTTAATGGTACTCACTGCCATAGCACTTGTCGTCGTGTGGTTTATTTTTAACCAATTAGTGGCAGGTATTGCTACAGCTATACTCATTGTGATGATTATTATTAGTGGCGTGTTATTGAGAAAAGCATTTCTAAAAATGGATAATTATGTGGATGATTTAAGTGGTCACATCTCGGCAAGTAGTAATAAGGCGATTAAGCACTTGCCTATAGGGATGATTGTGTTAGATGAAGATAATCACATTGAGTGGATGAACCAATTTATGACAGATCACATTGAAACGAATGTGATTTCTGAAAATGTCAATGAAGTCTTCCCTAACATATTGAAACAACTGGAAAAAGTTCAAGAAGTAGAAATAGAAAACAACAATTATTACTATCATGTACGATATTCAGAAAACGAGCATTGTTTATACTTCTTTGATATGACTGAAACTGAACGTACAAATGAACTATATGAAGATTCCAAGCCGATTATTGCAACAATATTTTTAGATAATTACGATGAAATCACTCAAAACATGAACGATACACAACGTTCTGAAATTAACTCTATGGTGACACGTGTGATTAGTCGTTGGGCACAAGATTACAATATTTACTTCAAACGTTACAACTCAGATCAATTTGTAGCTTATTTTAACCAAAAAATACTGGCTGAACTAGAAGATTCTAATTTTGAAATCTTAAGCCAATTAAGAGAGAAGAGTGTGGGTTACCGTGCACAACTAACATTAAGTATTGGTGTAGGTGAAGGCACTGAGAACCTTATTGATTTAGGTGAATTATCACAATCTGGTTTAGACCTCGCGTTAGGTCGTGGTGGTGACCAAGTTGCAATTAAGAATATGAACGGCAATGTAAGATTCTATGGTGGTAAGACTGACCCTATGGAAAAACGTACGCGTGTACGTGCGCGTGTGATTTCACATGCCCTCAAAGATATTCTTACTGAAGGCGATAAAGTTATCGTCATGGGACATAAGCGACCAGATTTAGATGCTATAGGTGCAGCTATCGGAGTTTCGCGCTTTGCATCAATGAATAATTTAGAGGCATTTATCGTTCTTAATGATTCTGATATTGATCCGACATTACGTCGTGTTATGGATGAGATTGATAAGAAACCGGAACTAAAAGAACGCTTTGTAACATCGGATGAGGCTTGGGATATGATGACTTCTAAGACGACTGTCGTTGTTGTAGATACACATAAACCTGAAATGGTCTTAGATGAAAATGTCTTAAATAAAGCAAACCGCAAAGTGGTCATTGATCATCATAGACGTGGCGAAAGCTTTATTTCAAATCCATTACTTGTGTATATGGAACCTTACGCTAGCTCAACTGCTGAGCTCGTAACGGAATTACTAGAATATCAACCAACTGAACAGAGATTGACTCGTTTAGAATCAACTGTTATGTATGCAGGTATTATAGTAGATACAAGAAACTTTACGTTAAGAACAGGTTCCAGAACATTTGATGCTGCAAGTTATTTACGTGCACATGGCGCTGATACAATCTTAACGCAACATTTCTTAAAAGATGATGTCGATACGTATATCAATCGTTCAGAATTGATAAGAACAGTTAAGATACAAGATCAAGGTGTAGCCATTGCACATGGTTCAGATGATAAAATTTATCATCCTGTAACGGTTGCACAAGCTGCCGATGAGTTGTTAAGTTTAGAAGGCATTGAAGCATCTTATGTAGTAGCTAAACGTGAAGACAACCTGATTGGTATCTCAGCACGTTCTTTAGGTTCCATAAATGTTCAATTAACAATGGAAGCGTTAGGTGGCGGTGGCCATCTGACAAATGCTGCGACACAAATAAAAGGTGCGACAATAGATGAAGCAATAGAACAATTACAACAAGCAATTACAGAACAAATGAGTAGGAGTGAAGACGCATGAAAGTAATTTTCACACAAGATGTTAAAGGTAAAGGTAAAAAAGGCGAAGTTAAAGATGTACCAGTAGGTTACGCAAATAACTTCTTACTTAAAAATAAATATGCTGTAGAAGCAACTCCTGGTAACTTAAAACAATTAGAACAACAAAATAAACGTGCTGAAGCAGATAGACAACAAGAAATCGATGATGCAAAAGCACTTAAAGAACAGTTAAAAGATATCGAAGTTGAAGTATCAGCTAAAACAGGTGAAGGCGGCAAACTATTTGGTTCAATCAGTACGAAACAAATTGCCGAAGCGCTAAAAAAACAACATGATATTAAAATCGACAAACGTAAAATGGACTTACCGCATGGTATTCATGCACTAGGATATACTAATGTTCCAGTGAAATTAGACAAAGAAGTCGAAGGTACAATCCGTGTGCACACTGTAGAACAATAATTTAAAGATATGACGCGAGGATAGTACATGATTACTATTATAGGTGCAATTATATAAGATGTATGACTTATACAATTTGTTAACCTCTGAAATATCTGTAGTGTATCTCGTGACAATATCAGATGACGATAAAATAAAAGATGGATTGAAATAAGAGGTGTAAGTAGATAATGGATGGAATGTATGAGCAAAATCAAATGCCACATAGCAATGAAGCTGAACAATCTGTCTTAGGTGCCATTATTATAGATCCAGAACTCATTAATACTACTCAGGAAGTCTTGCTTCCTGAGTCGTTTTATAGAGGCGCCCATCAACATATTTTTCGAGCAATGATGCACCTAAATGAGGATAATAAGGAAATTGATGTTGTCACATTGATGGATCAATTATCAAGTGAAGGTAGCTTAAACGAAGCGGGTGGCCCTCAATATCTTGCCGAACTATCGACGAGTGTACCGACAACGCGAAACGTTCAGTACTATACGGATATCGTTTTTAAACATGCGTTGAAACGGAAACTTATTCAAACCGCTGATAGTATAGCGAATGATGGCTATAATGATGAATTAGAATTAGATACGATTTTAAGTGACGCCGAACGACGTATTTTAGAACTATCTTCTACAAGAGAAAGTGATGGTTTTAAAGATATTAGAGATGTCTTAGGACAGGTATATGAAACCGCAGAAGAACTCGACCAAAATAGTGGTCAAACACCAGGTATTCCAACTGGTTATCGTGACTTAGATCAAATGACTGCTGGTTTTAACCGTAATGATTTAATCATTCTAGCGGCACGTCCTTCAGTAGGTAAGACTGCCTTTGCCTTAAATATTGCGCAAAAGGTTGCCACACATGAAGATATGTATACTGTCGGTATCTTCTCACTTGAGATGGGTGCCGACCAATTGGCAACACGTATGATCTGTAGTTCTGGTAACGTTGATTCCAATCGTTTAAGAACTGGGACGATGACTGAAGAAGATTGGAGTCGCTTTACGATTGCGGTAGGTAAGCTATCACGAACTAAAATCTTCATAGACGATACGCCAGGTATCCGTATCAATGATTTACGTTCTAAATGTCGTCGACTCAAACAAGAGCACGGTCTTGATATGATTGTGATTGATTATCTACAATTGATTCAAGGAAGCGGATCACGTTTCTCAGATAACCGTCAACAAGAAGTTTCAGAGATTTCACGTACACTTAAGGCGATTGCACGTGAATTAGAATGTCCAGTTATTGCACTGAGTCAGTTATCACGTGGCGTTGAACAGCGACAAGACAAACGTCCTATGATGAGTGATATTCGTGAATCTGGGTCTATAGAACAAGATGCCGACATCGTCGCTTTCTTATATCGTGATGATTATTATAATCGTGGTGAAGGTGATGAAGATGATGACGATGCTGGTTTTGAACCACAGACAAATGATGATAACGGTGAAATTGAAATCATCATCGCCAAGCAACGTAACGGTCCAACAGGTACTGTGAAACTTCACTTTATGAAACAATATAATAAATTTACAGACATTGATTATGCTCATGCAGATATGTCATAAAAAATATTTTTCCGTACAATAATTGTTATAATCTATTTATTGTACGGTTTTTATTTTGTTTTTCTCTTTTTAAAATGTGGGAAGTATGTGTATGTATTTTACTTAGACATCCTTTGAACAACTGTCATAGAAACGTTTAGAAGTGATTTTACACAGAAAACTTACTGAAAGATGATGCGTTATCGAACGCTAATTAATGTTCGATTTTTATTTGCAAATTCAAAATCATATTGGTAAAATACCTAGTGGTTAAACGAGAAAAACTTGGAGGTGCTCATATGTCATCAATCGTAGTAGTTGGGACACAATGGGGAGACGAAGGTAAAGGTAAAATAACAGACTTTTTAGCAGAGCAAGCAGACGTAATTGCTAGATTTTCTGGTGGTAACAATGCGGGACATACGATTCAATTCGGTGGAGAAACTTACAAATTACACTTAGTACCATCAGGCATCTTTTATAAAGATAAATTAGCTGTAATCGGTAACGGTGTAGTTGTAGATCCAGTCGCATTATTAAAAGAACTAGATGGGTTAAATGAACGTGGTATTTCAACTGACAATCTACGCATCTCAAATCGCGCACAAGTCATTTTACCTTATCACCTAGCTCAAGACGAATATGAAGAACGTCGTCGTGGCGATAATAAAATTGGTACAACAAAAAAAGGTATCGGCCCAGCATACGTAGATAAAGCACAACGTATCGGTATTCGCATGGCAGACTTATTAGAAAAGGAAACATTCGAACGCCGACTTAAAGAAAATATTGAATATAAAAACGCATACTTTAAAGGCATGTTTAACGAAACTTGTCCAACATTCGATGAAATCTTTGACGAATATTATGCTGCAGGTCAACGTTTAAAAGACTATGTGACAGACACAGCTAAAATTTTAGACGATGCAAATGTGGCTGATGAAAAGGTATTATTCGAAGGTGCACAAGGTGTCATGTTAGATATCGACCATGGTACATATCCATTCGTTACATCTAGTAATCCAGTTGCAGGTAACGTTACAGTAGGTACAGGTGTTGGCCCTACATCAGTGTCTAAAGTGATTGGTGTATGTAAATCATATACATCTCGTGTAGGTGACGGTCCATTCCCAACTGAACTTTTTGATGAAGATGGCCACCATATTAGAGAAGTGGGTCGTGAATATGGTACAACTACTGGACGTCCACGTCGTGTAGGTTGGTTCGACTCAGTTGTATTACGTCATTCACGTCGTGTAAGTGGTATCACAGATCTTTCAATTAACTCAATCGACGTTTTAACAGGATTAGACACAGTTAAAATTTGTACTGCTTACGAATTAGATGGTGAAAAAATTACTGAATACCCAGCAAACTTAGATCAATTAAGACGTTGTAAACCTATCTTCGAAGAGCTTCCAGGTTGGACTGAAGACATTACAGGTTGCCGTAGTTTAGATGAACTCCCTGAGAATGCACGTAATTACTTAGAGCGTATTTCAGAATTATGCGGTGTCCATATTTCAATCTTCTCAGTAGGTCCAGACCGCGAACAAACGAATTTATTAGAGCAACTTTGGTAGAATAAAACGTTAAGAAAGCATGTGAGTTTTGTTTAATTAGAGCATTGAACGCATTGAACGAAATGATTAACATTATTCTTAGTGCTATATGCATGAATGTAAAAAAGCTTTTTAACTCATATCTATCAATATTTGCAGTGAATCATATTTAAACAGGCGGCCACAACTTAATGGTCGCCTGTTATTTATTTTGGAGTAGGACAATGATTCTCAATCTCCTTTTGTCCTACTCCAGTTTTATTTTAAAATAGCAATTTGAAATTAGTTTTGAATGAAATCAACGGTTTTATTCTTCTCCACAGTAAGCTTCATAGTATGATTGTGTTGGTTGATTAACGAAACAAAAATATTATTAAATTTATGTAAAAAATATCTTGTCATCAAAAGTAGAGCTATGCTATAATCTATCTTGTGCTTAAGAACGGCTCCTTGGTCAAGCGGTTAAGACACCGCCCTTTCACGGCGGTAACACGGGTTCGAGTCCCGTAGGAGTCACCATTCTAGGTCCCGTAGTGTAGCGGTTAACACGCCTGCCTGTCACGCAGGAGATCGCGGGTTCGATTCCCGTCGGGACCGTATTGCCTACCCAATAGGGTAGGCATTTTTTTATGCTTTTTTACATACAACATTGTACCTTCACTTTACTAATCTTTCTGATTCACATTACCTACTTTATTTAACATGCAATGAAAACTTAATATTCCTATACATGCTTATATTTCTATAATTAAAAATACTGTCATTACGGCACTTTTGACATATACGAAAACGATAAAATATGATGATAAACCTAAACAAAAGCGTCAAGCATATTGCAAAAGTCTAACTTATTTTGCGGAACTGTATTTCAATGGTAAAATTATAAATAATATTATTCTATAATTTTAAATACTAAAATAGAATTAACCGTTCATAAATGGTAAATTATATAATAGGTAGCTATATGTTATATAGAGAACAGAATAATAATGAAGCACTTCGAAAATTTGATATAACATTAGCAATGTAAACGAACGGAAGAACTACACTTTGAGAAAAGAGGTTTATAATATATGGCTAGAAAAGTTGTTGTAGTTGACGATGAAAAACCAATTGCTGATATTTTAGAATTTAATTTAAAAAAAGAAGGTTACGACGTATATTGCGCTTATGACGGTAATGACGCAGTAGATTTAATCTATGAAGAAGAACCAGATATCGTCTTACTTGATATCATGTTACCTGGTAGAGATGGTATGGAAGTGTGTCGTGAAGTGCGTAAAAAGTATGAAATGCCAATTATCATGCTGACAGCGAAAGATTCTGAAATTGATAAAGTTTTAGGTCTTGAATTAGGTGCAGATGACTACGTAACTAAACCATTTAGTACTCGTGAACTCATCGCACGTGTGAAAGCGAACTTACGCCGTCATTATTCACAACCAGCTCAAGAAGTAAGTGGTGCGACAAATGAAATTACAATTAAAGATATTGTGATTTATCCAGATGCATATTCAATTAAAAAACGTGGAGAAGACATTGAATTAACGCATCGTGAATTCGAGCTATTCCATTATCTTTCTAAACATATGGGTCAAGTCATGACACGTGAACACTTACTACAAACAGTGTGGGGTTACGATTATTTTGGTGATGTTCGTACTGTGGACGTAACAATTCGCCGTTTAAGAGAAAAAATTGAAGATGATCCATCTCATCCAGAATACATTGTGACACGTAGAGGCGTTGGATACTTCCTCCAACAACATGATTAGAGGGAGCGTCTTATGAAGTGGCTTAAACAACTACAATCCCTTCACACGAAACTCGTTATTGTTTATGTACTACTCATTATTATTGGTATGCAAATCATCGGTTTGTATTTTACGAATAGTTTAGAAAAGGAATTACTCGATAACTTCAAGAAGAACATAACACAATATGCGAAGCAATTAGACGTCAATATTGAAAAGGTTTATAAGGATAAAGATAAAGGTTCAGTCAATGCTCAAAAGGATATCCAAGACCTTTTGAATGAATATGCGAATCGTCAAGAAATAGGAGAAATACGCTTTATTGATAAAGACCAAATCATCATGGCAACAACCAAGCAGTCTAACCGTGGTCTTATCAATCAAAAGGTTAACGACGGGTCAGTTCAAAAGGCGCTCTCCTTAGGGCAAACGAATGATCATATGGTTCTTAAGGATTACGGAAGTGGTAAAGAGCGTGTTTGGGTATATAATATACCGGTTAAAGTCGATAAACAGACAATCGGTGATATATACATAGAATCGAAAATTAATGATGTATACAATCAGCTGAACAACATTAATCAGATATTCATCGTAGGGACAGCGATATCACTATTCATTACAGTGATACTAGGATTCTTCATTGCACGAACGATTACTAAGCCGATAACCGATATGCGTAACCAAACCGTCGAGATGTCTAAAGGTAACTACACGCAACGAGTGAAGATATACGGTAACGATGAAATCGGTGAGCTCGCACTTGCCTTCAATAACTTATCGAAACGTGTCCAAGAAGCACAAGCGAATACAGAAAGTGAGAAACGTCGTCTAGATTCCGTTATCACGCATATGAGCGATGGTATTCTTGCGACAGATCGCCGTGGACGTGTACGTATTGCAAACGACATGGCGCTGAAAATGCTCGGTCTCGCGAAAGAAGATGTCATCGGCTACTACATGCTTGGTGTCCTTAACTTAGAAAATGAATTCTCATTAGAGGAAATTCAAGAAAATAGTGATTCCTTCTTGTTAGATATTAACGAAGAAGAAGGCATTATTGCACGCGTAAACTTTAGTACGATTGTACAAGAAACAGGTTTCGTGACAGGTTACATTGCCGTATTACATGATGTCACTGAACAACAACAAGTCGAACGTGAACGTCGCGAATTCGTTGCGAATGTTTCACACGAATTACGTACACCGCTGACATCTATGAATAGTTATATCGAAGCACTTGAAGAAGGTGCTTGGCAAGATAAAGAATTGGCACCATCATTCCTATCTGTCACACGCGAAGAGACTGAACGTATGATTCGTTTAGTGAATGATTTACTTCAATTATCTAAAATGGATAATGAATCAGATCAAATTACGAAAGAAATTATCGACTTCAATATGTTTATCAACAAAATTATTAACCGTCATGAAATGGCAGCGAAAGATACGACATTCGTGCGCGAAATTCCGCAACAAACCATCTTTGCTGAAATCGATCCAGACAAGATGACACAAGTATTTGATAATGTCATTACCAATGCAATGAAATATTCACGTGGCGAGAAACGTGTTGAGTTTCATGTGAAACAAAATGCACTTTACAATAGAATGACGATTCGTATTAAAGATAATGGTATTGGAATACCGATTAACAAGGTAGATAAAATATTTGATAGATTCTATCGTGTAGATAAAGCACGTACACGTAAGATGGGTGGTACAGGACTTGGTCTAGCTATTTCCAAAGAGATTGTCGAAGCACATAACGGTCGAATTTGGGCTAACAGTGTAGAAGGACAAGGTACGTCAATCTTTATTACGCTTCCTTGCGAAATCATTGAAGACGGTGATTGGGATGAATAACAAAGAACATACTAAATCAATTATTTTAGTCCTACTCGTCTTGATGAGTATCGTTTTGACATACATGGTCTGGAACTTTTCTCCAGACCTTTCAAATATTGATAACACGGATAATAGTAAAAGTGATAAGCCTAAACCACTTACTAAACCAATGACTGCAGAAATGGAAGGAACAATCACACCATTTCAAATCGTGCATTCTAGAGATGATAAATCTCAAGGAACAGTAGCATCAGGTGCAGTCTTAGATAAGATGATTCAACCTTTAAAGAATCAAGAAGTTAAATCTGTATCACATCTGAAAAGGGAACATAACCTTGTTATCCCTGAACTAAGTAACGACTTTATTGTCCTAGATTTCACTTATGATTTGCCACTTTCAACGTACTTAAGTCAAGTACTCGATATCGATGCGAAAGTGCCGAATAACTTTAATTTTGATCGTCTCCTTATCGATCAAGATCATAATAACCACGTCGTACTATTTGCGATTAGCAAAGACCGTCATGAAGTAGTTAAACTTAAGACAACGATGAAAGGGAATAATGTTGATAAAGCTTTTAAAAGTATCGAACCTGACATGCAGCCCTATACGGAAATCATCACGAATAAAGATACAATCGACAAAGCAACACACGTGTTTGCACCAAGCAAACCGAAAGACTTAAAGACGTATCGCATGGTCTTCAATACGATCAGTGTTGAACGCATGAACTCAATACTATTTGATGATTCAACGATTGTTCGTAGCTCTCAAAGTGGTACGACAACATACAACAACAATACTGGCGTCGCCAACTACAATGATAAAGATGAAATGTATCATTATAAGAATTTATCTGAAGACGCGAAAAGTTCAAGCAACATGCAAGAAACCATCCCAGGCACATACGAGTTTATAAATAGTCATGGTGGCTTCTTAAATGAAGATTATCGCCTATTTAAAACAGATAATAGAACAGGGAAACTCACATATCAACGATTCCTCAACGGTTACCCAACGTTTAATAAACAGAACTTCAATGAAATCCAAGTCACATGGGGGGATAAAGGCGTTTACGATTATCAACGTTCGCTACTTAAGACGGACGTCACACTGAACAGTGAAGAATCTAAATCCGTCCCTACCGTTGAGTCCGTGCGTTCTGCATTAGCCAACCATCCTGATATTGATTTTGAAAAGGTAACGAACATTGCGATTGGTTATGATATGGACGACAAGGCAAATAACGAAGATATTGAAGTTCAACGTAACTGTGAATTAATACCACGTTGGTTTGTAGAATACGATGGCAATTGGTATGCCTATAAAGATGGGAGGCTTGAATAAATGAACTGGAAACTTACGAAGACACTTTTCATTTTCGTTTTTATTCTTGTGAACATCTTTTTAGTCATCGTTTATATTGATAAAGTGAATAAATCACAAGTTAATGACTCGGAAAAGGTAAACGAAGTCAACTTTCAACAAGAAGAAATTGACGTGCCCAAGGATGTCTTGAATCAAAGCGTGAAAGATACTGAACTTGAACAAATTACTGCCCGTTCAAAGAATTTCTCAAGTTATGCGAAAGATCATTCAAGCCTGCAAACGTCTGATTCCGATAAAACACTTGAAGGAGATATTGATAAAGGCGTTCAAGTGAGTGATAAGAACTTACAAGATATCAAAGAGTACATTGCAAAGAAAATCTTTAACGGTAAAGAGTATCAATTAAGTGATTTAACTAAAGATAAAGTCACTTACGAACAAACGTATAAAGATTATCCAATTATGAATAATAGTAAAGCACGCCTAACGTTTAATTTGAGCGATGGCAAGGCGACAAGCTATAAACAGACAGCGATGGATGATATACAAGTAGCTAAAGGTTCAAATAGCACGAAGAAGCAAGTTATCACGCCGCGTAAAGCTATTGAAGCCCTTTATTACAACAGATATCTAAAACAAAATGATCAAGTGCTAGACGCACGCCTAGGCTATTATTCAGTTGTAAAGGAAACAAACGTTCAATTACTCCAACCTAACTGGGAAATTAAAGTAAAACATAAAGGTAAGGATGAAGTTCAAACCTATTATGTAGAAGCTACAAATCATAATCCGAAAGTGATTGATTATTAGTGGTTATTGATGGGTGGCATGACGTTTGAATGAAACCGTCAAGCTATAGAATAGAAAGCTATGTTAATTTGTATTGTCTAGAGCAAACTTTGGCGTACTTATGTTAGAAGTCATTTGTCGAACCAAAAACATGTGATGATTCACGGATTGATTATGAAGCTATATATGATGATATAAACTAAGCCTGAGACACGATGAGTGATTTCAGGCTTTTTTATGTATTGAAAGTGATTGAGTAATTAAATAGGGTGGATATCAAAAACGATGTTGGTTGATATGTTAGGTCGTTTAAGAGGATGCAATGCCAGGGTTAATATCGACGTTGTTATGAAGCGGTGTGTATTTTAAATGGGCGTTAGTATCGTTTATAAACGGACTATTGGAACTCAACTTTTAAAATTGATATAGTATAATATAAAGGAAATTTAGAGGACGTGACGTTTCGATATTTGAATGACTGTATTAAGGAATATCGAAACTTTAAAATATCTACGCAATTTAGGATGAAAAATCAACATTGAGTGAAAGCCAACTTAGTCGAAGTATCTCAATAAAGCGTAAGACACTCGAGTTCCCCCACACCCCTATAAACAAATAACTATGGTACATATGAGAAAGGATGAGTCGCTTGATACGTATGAGTGTATTAGCAAGTGGTAGTACAGGTAACGCCACTTACGTAGAAAGTGAGAAAGGTAGCCTACTCGTCGATGTAGGTTTAACTGGCAAGAAGATGGAAGAACTTTTCAGCCAAATCGACAGAAACATTAAGGATTTAAACGGAATATTAGTGACACATGAACACATCGACCATATTAAAGGTCTTGGTGTCTTAGCACGTAAATATAAACTTCCGATTTACGCGAATGAGAATACATGGAAAGCGATAGAGAAGAAAGATAGTCGCATTCCAATGGATCAGAAATTTATCTTTAATCCATATGAAACGAAATCTCTTGCAGGATTTGATATAGAATCATTTAACGTGTCACATGACGCGATTGATCCACAGTTCTACATCTTCCACAATAACTATAAGAAATTCACGATGATTACTGACACTGGTTACGTTTCAGATCGTATGAAAGGTATGATTCAAGGTAGTGATGTCTTTATGTTTGAAAGTAATCACGATGTCGATATGTTACGCATGTGTCGTTATCCATGGAAGACGAAACAACGTATTTTAAGTGATATGGGTCACGTATCCAATGAAGACGCAGGCCTTGCGATGAGTGATGTCATTACAGGTAATACGAAACGTATATACCTCTCTCATTTATCACAAGACAATAATATGAAAGACCTCGCACGCATGAGTGTTGGACAAGTGCTCAACGAACACGATATTGATACAGAGAAAGAAGTATTGCTTTGCGATACCGATAAAGCACAAGCCACACCGATTTATACACTATAATTGAATAGAAGTAAGACAAACGACCTACTTAAGTATTGCGCTTAAGTAGGTTATTTTTTGGAAAAGTGATCAGGAGAAGTGCAGGGAATGATTACGTGTTAGTTTAAATGGGCTAGTGCATGAACGATTGATTTAGGAATTTTTTAATGAAATGAAAGCGTATCATGGAACGGGGAGAACGATGTCTTACACGCTTTGTGATTTATATTACACTTCCTAATATTTCCTTAGTTGATAAAAAAGTAATGTTGTAAAAATATGAATAAATAAAATATTAAGACTCTCATAAAAACTTAAATATAAAGGTAAAATTTAAAAACATTTAGAAATTGTAACAAAATAAAAATTGACATTTATATAATTTTTAAATATATTGCATTTATAGTTAGTGGACATACTATTTAATATAAAAGTGAGTTTCTATGTTCAACACATGTATGATTCAACGCAATAAATAATCTATCGCTGCTTTCATCGTTATGTTTTAACCCAAAGCAATGACATATGAGACTTTATCAAGTCAATATCATCATAGTTAATATGAATTCATTTAATTGATCACATGCTTAATTGAGGTGAAAGCGAATTACTCACATATTTGATTGAATGTCGTAGTGATGATTGATGAGACTCAGGTAGGGGTGATACATATATTGCTAGATGATAGTTAAAAAGGTACGTATTGAAAAGTAAGATATCAATGATGGTATTTGTAGTAAGTGAGTCTAAAAGGTCTGAGATATAGGGAATAATTGTAAAAAGAACGTTAAGACGACCGTAAAATTATCCACTGATTAGGCAATAGTTATCCAGAAATGTGTACAATACACACATAAATACCCACATTATTCACAGACTTATCCACAAATTCACAATAGATTTCTTTAAATCTGTGTATAATTCTTAAAAAACACTAAGAAAATGTTAATTCAATTGTTATACTAAGAGGGAATTGTGTGCATAAGTGTATAACTTGTGGATAACTAGAATAAATTATGTACTTTTGGAGGATAAAATGAAGATTACTATCTTATCAGTTGGAAAACTAAAAGAAAAATATTGGAAGCAAGCCATTGCAGAATATGAAAAAAGATTAGGACCTTACACGAAAATCGAATTAATAGAAGTACCAGATGAAAAAGCACCTGAAAATATGAGCGACAAAGAAATAGAACAAGTCAAAGAAAAAGAAGGCCAACGTCTACTTAATAAGATTAAGCCCCAATCCACAGTAATCACGTTGGAAATCAAAGGGAAAATGTTGTCTTCAGAAGGACTCGCTAAAGAACTACAAACACGCATGACACAAGGTCAAAGCGACTTTACATTTGTCATAGGTGGCTCCAATGGTTTACACCAAGACGTCTTACAACGCAGCAACTACGCACTATCATTCAGCAACATGACCTTTCCACACCAAATGATGCGTGTCATATTGATTGAACAAATTTATCGCGCATTTAAGATCATGAGAGGCGAAGTGTATCATAAATAAAACTAAAAATTAGATTGTGTATAATTTAAAAAGTTAATGTGATGTGGTTTTTGATTTTGAGAAAAATTTTATGGGGCATAGGGAAAGTTTTATTGAAGTTCATCATATTAAGACAATGTTTACTATAAGAAAGTTGAAATAAACTCAGAAACAGACTTGATTCCCGTTTGTTCAAATTGGCGCAAAATGATACATATGCACACCTATATATTGAAGATTTAAGTCAAACGATAAATAATATTTTTCACTTTTAAACAGAAATTTTTTTGGAAATTATATTAATTAGTATAAAAATGAATATGTTCACAAAGAAGGAGAGATTTTATTGAAACACATTAATCAATTTTCTGAATCGACACTAGCACAACTAGAAAAAGATCATCAACACGTATTTTATGTATACTGTTTGATGGACCCAAGAAATGATGAATGCTTTTATGTTGGTAAAGGTAAGGGGAATAGAATATTTAAACATAAACAAGATGCGCAGAAACAATTATTGTACGAAGATATATTTAGAGAAGAAAATAAAGATAACTTGAAATTTAATAGAATTAACGAAATTTGTAGCAATGATTTGAATGTTTTAGGATATATAATAAGTTATGGATTAACCGAATCTGAGGCATTTTCTGCAGAAAATGTTCTTATAAACTTTCTTAACCTAACAAATAAAACTACATTAACAAATATGATTAACGGTCATGGATCTAAGGCATACTTAGTTGAAGATTTAGAAAATGAATTTGGCTATGATTCAATTAATCTTGAAAACATAAATACTAATGAATTAATTTTAGCAGTGAAAATCAGAGATGCATTTAGATTAGATAAAGATGAAAGTAAAGAGTATCCCATTAAAGAAAGTAAACGTGATAGAAGTAACTTGAAATCACGTACATTAGGTAGCTGGATTATAGGAAAAGATAAAATACATAAAGTAAAATATATTATTGGTATCAATACAGGTGCTAATAACGCAGTTGTTTCAGCTTACGAAGTGTCATATGAACAAGCAGAAAGTACCGAAACAAATAGTGGTAGAACACGATATGCGTTTATCGCGCTTTCAAAGCGTGACACCACATTAAAAAATTTAAATTTATACAAAAAAGCGTTACCAAATTTAAGATTTGGTAGCGGTAGTGCCACAGCATACATAAATAGTTATAATTAAATAAAAATAAGTCAATGAAGGTGGATTAAGTGAATAAAAATATTGAAGGTCTAAAAGCTACTGAAAATACTATATATATGCGTTATACGGTACATATTGATGATCAAATTATAAATAACGTCAAAGAGTGTATTAAAAAATTTGAAGTTTTACCTATGGAAGATAAAATCCCATTATCCCCGCTATTGCAACCAGAATATGCAGGAGAAGTACAAAATATTATAAATACATATGAACAGTTTATGATTAATTTTGGTAAAGTAATGTTGGATAGTCAAGGTGTAAAAGTAAAGATTGAAAGTGAATCATTAATTAGTATTCAACAAGGTATACAAGAACAATGTTACTCAAATAAACGAACAAATGATATTGATGTGACTAAAGAATGGTATTTATGCAAGTTTTTAAATCAAATATCAGAAGAAGATAAAAATCAATTGTATGAGTCTTTAAAGAAACTCATGAATGATTCTAAAAATAAAAAGAAAGCTTTTCAAGAAGTGTTTAAGATTTATAATGATATTTATATCTATAATAAAGAAAAATCTAAATATGATTATCAAGCATCTAGTTATTTCAATCTTGTACGAGAAAATCCTAAACTAACTTACAAAAAAAGACATTTACAAGAGAAGCAAGGTATCAAGGGAACAACTTTCACGAACAAATTAAAGTTATTAAAAACAATGTATGGTGTAGAGGTTACAAAATATCAACCTTATTATATTTCTACACCCCCTAAACGTGGAGGAATTGCATACGGAGAAACAGATTTTTTTCAGAAATCTAATTATGAGTTTAACAAGGAGCAATATCAAATTATAAATATCTTATCGAAAATTGTAGATAAGCACCCATTTCCAAAATCAAGTAATGATTATAATTATATGCCATCTATCGAAAAGACTGTGTTAAATGATGACTCTTGTGTGTATTATGATTACCTTGAAGATATAATAAAAGAAATTATGAATATGGATACTTCCTCTTTAAAGAAAAATTTATTGGCTGATTTTACATACCAATCTCTATGTAGATGGCGTTCTGAAAGTAAAATTTTAGAATTAAAACTTGATAGTTTTATGAATAAAGTTTTAGATAGTAATTATTATGAAGGCAGTAAATTATTTAGAATGTTGTCGCACTCAATTGAAGAGACAATCCATGATTTTGATGAAGATAAAAAGCACTTCAATTATTTTAAAAGTTACATTTTGACAGAAGGTAAAGAGGAAAATTGGGAACAAATTACTGATAATATTACCGCATTCAACAGTAAAGTTTTAAATGATATACAAAACGAATACAATAAAGTTTTAAATGATACAAAAAATGAATGTGATGAAGTGGAATCCAATACTATTAAGAAAAATAAGAAACTAAATTTCAATTATTTATATTATTGCTTTGAGTTTAGTAATAACATAGTAAAAGCAAAGGATAATAAAAGTAAAAAGTATAATTTATTCTTTGTTGATAAATATAAAATAGAAATGCCATTTTTGGATCGGTTATTAATAAAGTATTTGAATCAAGAAATAGGTCAACAAAGTATTGATTATAATATGCAAACAATGTTTGAAAAAGAAAGATACGATAGAAGTAGTACCATTGAAAAATTAGTAGCAACAAGCAAATTTAAGTATGAAAAAGATGATTCAGATTTATTCAAACAACTTTTCAATGATGTTGAAAATTCAATAGACAGATTAGGTATTTACTTACTAAATAATGGTATAAATTCAAACGATGAAAACGCACGGTATTATAGATCATTTTTAAAAGAACTAAGTGGAATGAAAAATAAATTAAAACTATTTTCGATTGAAATAGGTAACTCTAGTGGAGGAAAGCAACATTATCCTCATTCTGATAAAAAAGAGAGAAGAAAAAATAAAGAGGGGGCATATCATAATTTTGATAATAAAAAAGATATTGACTCCAAATTAAAAGGCAATATAAATGACTACATCAATAATTTATTGTCGGTTAAGATAAGACGCCAGTTGTATGATAGTAGTCCAAATACAAAAAAACAATAACTATAATGAGCCAACTCAAAAATGAGTTGGCTTTTTAATTGTAATTTTACGCTTCCATTACAGGAATCAATGTTATGGAAGCCATTAAGTAATTAATTTGAGTCATTTATAGTATAGATACAACGTTGTGATGTTCACATGATAATCAGCCCGGGAGATTGTTGTGTAATAACTTATAGAAGGAGCAAAGCACCATGTATCAAACAAATATACGTGATTTAATTACAAAATTGCCTCAAAGCAATAAAACAGAACACTTTTTAATGAACAAATTTTCAAATCAAGATGAAGTTCAGCAGCTGCAACAACAATTCAGCCAACTGCTAGACCAACAATATAATGCACTTTTAGCTGATGAACAAGCTAAATTAGATCAATATGTGGAAGTCCATCATGAATTGGAAGCATTAAAGGAAGAAATTGAATCAGAACCTATTACACTTAATATTGATAAATTACCCGATATCAAAGCGACAATGCTTGAAAAGGCTAAGAACAATGAACATTCTGATAAAATCGAACAGTTATTTGATAGATTAGATCAGTCATTAAATGGTACGAATCGATTATATACACAATTATCGTTGATTGGTACACGAACACATCGAATCACAACTAAAAATTTTAATATTCAGGGCTTACCTAAAGCAGTCCAATGCACGATTTTACCTTCAAAATATAAGAAGGTATATACTGTCGATTTTAAATCATTTGAACCATCAGTTGTAGCGTACATGACTCAAGATTCAAAAGTGATTGACTTTTTGAATCAAAAAGAAGGCTTGTATGACGCATTACTAAGCGAATTAGATTTACCAGATGAGTTAAGAGTATTTGTTAAACGTGCATTTATTGGTTCGTTTCTATTTGGCGGCAACTTCAAAAAACCTAAATTCAAGCTGAATCAATATGTAAGTGAAGTGCAATGGTTGGATGCAGTCAGCCAATTCACAAAAGTGTGGAATCTGAAGAAACACGTCGAAGAGAATAAATCCATGACTATGCCTTATGGTATTGAGCATGATATGAGCGCATTTCAAGGTAGCAGTATCATGGCAATCTACGTACAAACTGTAGCGAGTTATGTTTTCAAGCACATTTTGTTGGAAGTGTACAAAGCACAGTGCGAACAAAAAACGTTCAAGATTATAGTACCGATACACGATGCGATTATGATTGAATGTGAAGATGAAGAAATTGCACAAAATGTGGGTCAGTTAATGAAAGATACGGCTAACCAGTTGTTCAATGGTGAATTTGCACATGTGACAGTGGAAGAAATAGGAGGCGTAGACCATGAATAATGATAGAGGACAAAGCCTACACATTCCAAGTATTACACCACTTAAAGAAAATAATATATATGTAGCTACGTTACATTCTGTGAGCCAAACAGATTTCTCAGGTGAAGTAAAACACCAATTCACGTATGAAATTGAAGTGAACAATCAGATTGTATACGCGAATCGTAATATTTCAACACATGCGACAGCTAAGCAGGTGTCAATTAATGATTGGCTAAAGAATCATAGCAACTATAGCGTGGGTCACAAAATATATGAACCTTACATTGACCGAAAGCATTTAATCTTTATTGGTCAATATAACGGTAATTATTATGTACACGATGTAGCACCATTAAATGAAACTGGAGGCATATTATAATGAACAGTATATTCGAAATGTTAACTAAAATAATAAGTGTGGCTAAGGAGGCAATCGACCGTAAAGGTCTGATTGCTATCCTAACTATTCCTGTTAATAATGACGATGAAATAGAAGAAACGGCTCAAGGTGAAACCGTGTATAACGAACTTATCGATCAGTTACGACTTAATATCCCAAAAGATACGGATTATCGACATAACATCTATAGTTATTTTGGTATTAAGAAGAATCCTAATGACACCGTACTCATGGAAATGATGATAAAGGTTTTTCATATCAAACGCTTTAATTCAGAACTGTTTATTTTCAAAGCTAACGAGTGGCAAAAGATAAATGGATATGAATTACAAGACTTGATATCTAAAATGATACAAGTATTGCTTGTAGATTATAAGCCTTCACTAAGCACTCTAAAAAATGTCGTAGATGGATTGCAAAAATCAACAGATGTAGAAGAACTTGTTGAGAATGAGCACTATATTGGTTGTGGTGAAAATATGTTCGATCTTAATACGTTTCAAGTCGTTAAAAATTCAATCGATATCTTTCCAAAAACACGATTGAATTTATCATTAAGTACAAATGATGTAATTACTGATAAGATACCGCCATATTTTAACCAATATATGTTACAACTTGCGAATTATGACGATGATTTACAATACTTTCTTTTCCAACATACAGCAGTGTTACTTACAGCTGATACTAAATACCGTAGGGGTCTCATATTATACGGTGGAGCTAAGAATGGTAAATCTGTATATATTGAACTAGTTAAATCATTTTTCTATAGTAAAGATATTGTGTCTAAGGCACTTAATGAGCTTGAAGGTCGCTTTGACAAAGAAAGTTTAATTGACAAAAGTCTAATGGCAAGTCATGAAATTGGACAATCTAGGATTCAAGAAAAGATTGTAAATGACTTCAAAAAGTTATTATCTGTAGAATCAATGCATGTTGATCGTAAAGGAAAAACTCAAGTGGAGGTCACTTTGGATTTGAAACTTGTTTTTGGTACAAATGCGGTACTTAATTTTCCTGCTGAACATGCGAAAGCTTTGGAGCGTCGAATTAATGTTATTCCATGTGAATATTATGTTGAAAAAGCGGATACTTCATTAATTGATAAGCTCCAGAGTGAGAAGAAAGAAATCTTTCTTTACTTGATGTATGTGTATCAACAGATTGTAAAAGCAGATATCGAGTACCTTGAAAATAGTCGTGTCACTGAAATTACTCACGATTGGTTAAATTTTGGATATGAATTTGTTTCTAGCAGGTCCGCAAGTATTGCAAATCAGAAAGCGTGTATTAATTTACTCAGAAAACTTATAGAAATAAAACCAGGATCACGAATCAAAGTATCCGAGTTAAATAAAGTTATTAATGAAGAAATAAAGGTGAGTTCTCAGGTTATTAAACAGTTAATTCAAGCAAACTTTGATACTCAAACCAAACTATACAATGGCTACGATTATTGGATTGATTTAGGTTGGAAAGAAGCCGATAAAAAAGAGATTCATGATATTTCGAAAAAAGATAATATTATTTCATTAGATAAAAATGAAAATATAACAGACGATGAGGCATTAGATGAAGAGAATTTGGACTTTGATTGGGAGGACTTTGACGATGAATAATGAACAAATTGAAGCATTTGTAGAAGTGCTTGTACCTATCATAGAAGAACGTATCAATAAAGGTAAGTAATCTAATTACGTACTACAGGCAGTTGCCTGTAGTACTCATATGATTAAGTGGTAAAAGTGATAAAAATGAAACGAAATTATAAATATATATTATCTATATGTTGTTACAAGACCGATAGTCTGTAGCAATAATCTAATAAAAGGAGAACGGTATGATATGAATGGTAAAATTGCACTTTATTCACGCGTTAGTACGTCTGAGCAGTCAGAACATGGTTATTCTGTAAAGGAACAGGAACAAGTACTCATCAAAGAAGTTGTGAAAAATTTCCCGGGTTATGACTATGAAACTTATATCGATTCTGGTATATCAGGTAAAAATATTGAAGGTCGACCAGCAATGAAACGTCTATTACAAGATGTTAAGGATAATAAAATCGAAATGGTATTAAGTTGGAAATTGAATCGTATTTCTTGCTCAATGAGAGACGTGTTTAATATTATTCATGAATTCAAAGAACATGACGTAGGGTATAAATCGATTTCTGAGAATATTGATACATCCAATGCTTCTGGAGAAGTACTCGTTACAATGTTTGGGTTAATAGGATCAATCTAACGTTCAACACTGATCAGTAATGTCAAGATGTCGATGAATGCTAAGGCACGGAGCGGAGAGGCAATCACCGGTCGTGTTTTAGGCTACAAATTATCACTTAATCCATTGACACAGAAAAATGATTTAGTTATTGATGAAAATGAAGCTTATATTGTACGGGAAATCTTTGATTTATATTTGAATCACAATAAAGGACTTAAAGCAATCACGACAATTCTAAATCAAAAAGGATATCGCACCATTAATCAAAAACCATTTTCAGTGTTCGGCGTGAAATATATTTTGAATAATCCAGTCTATAAAGGTTTTGTTAGATTTAATAACCATCAAAACTGGGCAGTTCAGCGAAGAGGTGGTAAAAGTGATGAAAATGATGTGATATTGGTCAAAGGTAAGCATGAAGCCATTATAAGTGAAGATGTATTTGATCAAGTTCATGAGAAACTAGCTTCTAAAAGTTTTAAACCGGGTCGACCTATTGGTGGAGATTTCTACTTACGTGGTCTTATTAAATGCCCAGAATGCGGAAATAATATGGTATGTCGACGGACTTATTATAAAACGAAAAAGTCAAAAGAACGGACAATCAAACGCTATTACATTTGTTCATTATTTAACCGTTCTGGGAGTTCTGCTTGTCATAGTAATTCAATCAATGCTGAAGTCGTCGAGCGTGTAATTAATGTTCATTTGAATCGTATTCTGTCTCAACCAGATATTATCAAGCAGATTGCGTCAAATGTGATCGAAGAACTGAAACAAAAGCATAGTAACCAAACAGAAATTAAATATGACATTGATAGTTTAGAAAAACAAAAAGCTAAGCTTAAAACACAACAAGAACGATTATTAGATTTATATTTGGATGAGGAAATAGATAGCGAAATATTGAAAGATAAACAAAGTCAAATGAATCAACAGTTAGAAGTATTAGATCAACAAATTAAAGAAGCGCAACAAGCAAATCAATCACAGGATGAAATACCCAATTTTGATAAATTAAAAGGACGACTCATTTTGATGATAACACGATTCAGCGTGTACTTAAGAAAGGCTACACCCGAATCTAAAAATCAACTTATGAAAATGTTAATTGATTCAATTGAAATTACGACAGATAAACAAGTAAAACTTGTAAGGTATAAAATTGACGAAAGTCTTATCCCACAATCCATTAAAAAGGATTGTGGGGATTTTTTTATGCCTAAATTCAACTTTGTAATAAATGTCACAAATAAAAATAAGATTGAAAATTTATCACTTTTACCACTTTTCTAGAGTGACAAAAGTGAAGAAATTTCGAAATATTTTATTTATGCACTATACATTATTAACTAAGGAGGTCATTATAATGACACTAAGCAAACAACTTAAAACGTATATTATTGAACGATTTAAATTAAATAATCAAGAGACTTGGAATTGTGAAACCCTAGACGCGGCTGCTGAAGATGTATTACCTGAGAAATATATTAAAAATAGTCCACTCGAACATAAAATATTGAACACATTTACTTATTATAATGATGAATTACATGAAATCAGCATTTACCCTTTTTTATGTTATCTAGATAAGGAATTAGTAGCAATAGGTTATTTAGATAAGTTTGATTTAGACTTTATCTTCATAAGTGATACCCATCAAATTATTATTGATGAACGCTACTTATTACAAAAAGGAGGGAAGTAATATGAACTGGATCAAGGTTGCCCAATTATCCGTCACAGTCATCAACGAAGTCATCGACATCATGAAAGAAAAGCAAAAAGGAGGAAAATAGTATGAAAATCAATCGATATATTACAAGAGGTATTAATGAACATTTATCTCTAGATCTTCAAATATTACTTTGGTATATGGTTGAAGAAAGAGAAAAACCAACTCATACAGATTATTTACACATTTTTAGACTGCAGGAAGATGAGAATATACTCTCAATCACACATGGACAAGAACAGCCACCATACAAATTGGAATATCACTATACAAACTATGTAAAAAGTCAAAATGCATTACCTAAGAAAGTCTACGTCATTCGTGAAGATGACGTGGACACTTTTTATTATATGATGCTTTTACCCGAAGAATACTAAAGGAAGTGACGATATATTAATACAATAAAAAGTACGATACACACAGAAGCGATTTTTAGTAATGATGAAGAACATCGCTACTTACTCAAAAAGACATGGGATGAAAAGAAATCCACATGTACAGTCATAACGATGTATCCTCATTTAGATGGTGTACTTTCTCTCGATCTGACAACCGTTTTTATACTCAATCAATTAGCGAATTCTGAGAAATATGGCGCTGTATACCTTGTAAATCTATTTTCGAATATTAGAACACCCGAAAATCTCAAACATATCAAAAATCCATACGATGAGCACACTGATATTCACTTGATGAAAGCGATAAGTGAAGGTGACACAGTGATTCTTGCTTATGGTGCCTATGCGAAGCGACCAGTTGTCGTCGAACGTGTTGAACAAGTGATGGAAATGTTAAAGCCTCATAAAAAGAAAGTAAAAAGGCTCATAAATCCAACAACGAATGACATTATGCATCCACTGAATCCTAAAGCGCGTCAGAAATGGACATTGAAATAAAAGGAGGATTATCTATGAACCATGAAACCACACACTCAGAATGGCGAACGGTTGCTAGTTGTTTAGCATCACAAAATTATATATCAATTGTAAAAGGTTTAGTACATCATTTTACAGCGATTGAAGATGAGGAAATTATTGATAAAATATATGAGGATTTTATGGATAATGATTGTATTACAACGGTACTTAACAATGATTTACAAGATATTATTAATTGTTACCTATCAAAATAAAAATATACTACTTTTAATAAAAATAGAGCATCCTTCACTTTGTGGTGAGGGATGCTCTGACTAATTATTTTTTTGTAATTGATACTTTGATTAATTTATATTAGTGATTTAAAAATGAAAGTAACGCACTTTCTATTTTGATATAGTTCTTTTTTAGAAATAAAAGAATGAGGGAGTATATCAAGAGGAAAGTGTTTTATTTTGAGTATAATTTTTTGACTAAATTATCTAACGTATTTTCTTTAACTTTTAGTAATTTTTCATTTTTATTCTTAGCAATTTTATGCAATTGCATAGAAGTTTCAGAAATTTGAGCATGAAGTGGATTAAAATTATCATACTTAGGTATATTGATAAATTTTAAAACATCGATTCCCCTGTTCGTTTCAATAGCATAACCATCTAAAATCTCTCTAATACTTTCAGAATTGAGCAATCCGCAAACAAAATGTGCTTCTTCTTTAGTATCAAGACTTAAATATAATATTTTAGAATCAATCATCACTAATTTATCATGAGAAAATAAGTTAATATCTTCGTCTAATTTAATGTTATCGAATGAACTAATGACTACTGCAGACATACTTTTAGTTTGTTCTTTCCAAATTACTTTGTAAGGAGAAAAAGTATATTCTCCAACATTATCTAGTCTATAAAATGGATGTTTATTTTTATCAAATCTTTTACCGTTCTGAATTCTGGTCGCTAGTACTTCTTCTTTGTAATAAGTTAAAAAGTCAAAAGTTGATGGGGCTGTTTCTACCAATTGTTCTTCTGGTATTCCATACTTGTATTCTATAGTATGTGGCAATAATATAAAAGTATAGTCTCTAACTAACCACCTTTCCATATTTCTGCCACCAATCATAGGATATACAAATTCTTCTTCAATATTTCTTTGTATAGGACCTTTTTCAAGAATATCTTTTCTTCTCTGTCTACTAAAGTCGGTAGTGACATTTAATAAATTATTTTTTCTTTTAACTTCAGCTAAAACAAATACACCTTTAGCTCCTAATGGTTCTATACCTTTCCTTCCTCTGTAGTTTGGCTCTCCATTTATATTTAAAACATTATTTATGAAGTCAGTATTATTTTTTAAAGTAAGCCATTGTGACTGTTTATCATTTTTATCAATTGGCTGTGCTATTAAGTGATGAGAATTAAGTTTAAAGTGAATGTCTTCCCAATTATCATGAGGATTTAATTTTTTTTGTTTTTGTGTAAGTGCATCTTTAAAGCTCCAATTATTATAATTTGAGAAAGGATAAACCATTTCTTCACCTTTTTTAAAGACTATAACACTGGAATTAATAGTGAAGACCATTTTTGGAGTGAAATTATCTACTGATTTAATTGAAAAAGGAATATTTTGGCCATTCCGTGTAATACTAAATTTTCTAAATCCATGACCACCCTTACCTGATTTCAAAAAGCTTGTAGGAAGAATAAAAGCCATTTTTCCATTCTTCTTTAAATAATGATCTATAGCAACATAGGTTACAGCCATACCAAAGTCGTCATGGGTAGTTATTTTATCATAATTATTTTTTTCAAAAATACCATAGCTTCGCCATACTTCTCCGGTACCTTCGCGATAAGTTTTACTCATTGTTTTCCAACTTATCCATGGAGGATTTCCACATATATAATCAAATTTTTTATCAATCATTATTGGAGCAAAGCTGTTTTTCAAAATTTTACCCCAAAATGAATCCTGTCCGCCTCGATGTAATTTATATAAAAAGTCAAATAGATTCATGGATATTCGCTCTTTAATCTCATCAAATTGGAAATTTTGATTTTTTATCCTAGAATTGAATACTTTACTTGATTCCTCTTTATTTATTGAGTTCGATAATATATCTAAAAAGTAACTAGCATCCTGATAATTATTAAATTTTGGAATTTCAAAATTACCTAGATGTGTTTTAGCTGAAATTGATTTTTTATTTTGTTCGCTATACACCACAGGGGCTAACACCGAGTCAGCAATATATATTGGGATACTAACAGGTTTGGTTAAAATAGTATCTAAGTTATTAAAAACACTTGAGAATAAAGAAATAATATAATTAGCCTTAGCTGAAACAGCAGAGATAGGATTAATGTCAAAGCCTACAACATTATTAGTAACCATTTCAAGAGATTTAAAATCATTAATTTTATTATTATTTTTAATTCGTTTTATAGCTTGTATTAAAAATGCACCTGAACCACAAGCAGGATCTACTATTCTTTTATTTATATCGCCTTTATATCCTAATTTATTTAAACTAAACTCTACTATCCAATCAGGTGAAAAGTATTCCCCCATAATTTTTCTTAAACTTTTTGGTATTAAACCCATATAAACTTCTTGGAAAATGTCTTGCATAGCTTCAGGTTTCAATATAAAAGAAGAAAAATCAAACTTATTAATAATTTCTAAGATAGAATTTATTATTTTCATATCAAATCGTGTTGAGTAAGTAAACCATTCATAATAGTGAATTTCAAAAAAATTATTTACATACTGCTGTTGGTCTTCATTTCTTCCTTCAAATAAATCAATTATTTCAGTATAATCATAAAAGTTTGCTTCTGTAAAACTTGGATTAATTAATAATTTTATAAAAGAATTTACTAATAATTTTAAAAGAATATTAAAGTAAGTTTGCATTGCAAAAAGATAAACTCTTATATCAATATTTTCATTTTTATCAATCATATACATTTTTTTTACTGAAGGAATAACTCTATTAAAGTCAGTGATATCTTCTTCTGCTCCATAAAGAACACCAAAAACAGATTCCCATTCATTAAATAATGTTTCTACTCTCGTATTAATAGGTACTTTTTTTTCACTTTTACCTAAATCCTCTAACAATAGGTAATAAATTTTTTTAATGTCTTCTCTAACTTCTGGTACTTTAGGATTTATATAAGTTTGAAGATTTTCTTTATTTAATGCAATTTTATGTTGTTGTTTTAATAAGAGTATTAACTGATTTAATCCATCTTTAAATGTTGCTTTAGTATATTCAAATTTCAATTTTAAATTTAAAGAATTAGTAATATCAAGTTTTGATTTAGAAAAATCAACTTTATGCTTCTTTACTGATTTAACAAATCTACAAAATATAAATGTTTCTCCATCAAAACCTATTCCAACATTCTTTTCAATTTTGTTACACATATCCTCATTGCTATCATTTAAATTTAAATTGCTACTATTTAAAATATATTGATATAATCCACTATCAGATTTATCTCTACCATAAAGGGCTTCATCAATATATTTTTGTTTTTGAAAATATTGAAATCCTTTATATTCTATTGATATATTTCTATATAGAGCATCAGATCGTCCACCATGTAAATAAGTGTGTTCGCTTCTGAACTCTTTAGAGGATGATGGGTTGACCTCATCTAAAATAGGCTTGAATATATTTGCATAACTTTGTAACTTAACGTCGTCCTCATTAATAAAGTTATGAGAATAAAAGTTATTTTTTATAAGCTCTGTATTGACCATAAATTAGCTCCTTAAATTGAGAATTCAAAATATCATATTATAAATAAGATTCTTAATTAATAGATTATTTATCTAGTAACTAGGAATGTAGTTATTTATTTAAGTATAAGGGAGAAATAAAAAAGTTTAAATAAGCATATGAAAGTTTTAAACGTTAAAGGGAGAATAAGGATGTATATTTCACAATTAGATTTAATAAATTTTAGAAATTTTGAGAATAGTAAATTAAAGTTTAATAAAGGTGTTAATACTATAATAGGCGAAAATAGTGCAGGAAAGTCTAATGTTTTATATGCTTTACGATTATTACTAGATGATAATTTACCTTTAAGCGCCACTAAACTTATTGAATCGGATTTTAATTCGTTGTTATCTGAGAAATGGAAAGGGCATTGGATTATACTTAAAATAACATTTTCAGATTTAGACAATGATGTTACAGATAGTTTGATTACACATAATACTCAAAATATTGAACAAGAAGATGGAAAAGGAACATTTACTTTCTATTTTAGACCTAAAGACGCAATCAGAAAAGAACTATATTCATATTCCCAACAGATTGAAATCTTGAAGAGTTCTAATCAAGACGTCGAAGAAGTTCAAAAAAGTTTAAATAATTTTATAAATCAAATAACTTTAAATGATTATGAGGCTGTCTATACTAGTAGGGGTAGTGCAGATTTTACAATTGTTGAACAATACAATGAAATAGTAGGAGATTTTGAAAGACAAATTTTTCCAAATCCTGACAATGATGATAATGAAAAAATTGGTAATAAAATTTCACATATTACTTCAATTAAAAAGGAAGTATCATGTACATATGTTAAAGCATTAAGAAATGTTATATATGAATTAAAACAAAGAAGAAAAAGTCCATTATTACAATTATTAAGAGGGAGCACTAATAATATTGAGATAGTTGATACTCAAAATATTAAAAAGAAAATTCAAGATATTAATAGTTCAATTAGTAAATTAGATGAAATACATGATTTAACTGAAAAGTTAAAAAGCTCTCTTAATAGAACGCTTGGCCTAACTTATTCACCAAACGTAGATATTAAATCTGAATTGCCAGAAGAAATTGAAACATTATTTCAATCTTTAACATTATGGGTTGCTGACGATAGTATGAGTAAGCAAGGAAAACTAGATGATTTAAGTTTGGGGGGAGCAAATTTAATTTACATTACATTGAAATTACTTGAATATGAGTTTTATCAAGATACAGAAGAAAAAGCAGCACATTTTCTGTTAATTGAGGAGCCAGAAGCACATATTCATACACACGTTCAGAAAACATTATTCGATAAATATCATTTTGATAATACTCAAGTAATAATTACAACTCATTCTACCCATATTTCTTCGGCAAGTAATATTAACTCTATGAATATATTAATTAAGAAAAAGGGACGCACAGAAATATGTCACCCTAGCAATGGTTTATCACCTGATAAAATTAAAAAAATAGAAAGATATCTAGACGCAACTAGATCTACTTTGTTATTTGCTAAAGGGATAATTTTAGTTGAAGGGGATGCTGAAATAATTTTAATTCCTGAAATGATAAAAAAAGTATTTGGAATCACCTTAGACGAACTTGGAATAAGTATAATAAATATGAGTAGCGCCGTATTTGATAATATAGCTGAATTATTTAGTAATGATAGAATTAGAAGAAGGTGCGCAATTATTACTGACTTAGATACCTCATTAATAAAATTACCAGAAGATGAAAATGAGGATACTGATGAAGAAAAGAGAGAACGATCAGCCCAAAATATAGGTGCAAATAGAAGGAGAAAACTGGAAGAAAAGTATAGTGATAATCCATGGGTTAAAATGTTTTATGCCGAATATACTTTTGAGGCTGATTACGTTTTAAATAATAATGAACGTGAGATAATTAATATTTTACATAAAATTTATAAAAATTCACATTCGGTAGATAATGCTACTGAGAAGTTAAATGATAGTTCCTCTAAAGCGAATGAAGCTTTAAGGCTTGCCAATAAGGTAGGTAAAGGTTGGTTTGCTTTATTGTTAGCTGAAGAAATAAATAGGAATACCAATATTCCAGAATATATCTTGAGTGCTGTTGCCTTCGCTGCTAACCACATCACTGAGCAACATATAAAAATGATGGCAGGGTATAGAATTTTAGAATTATATGGTGAAGAATACAATCAAGAAGATGATAAAAACTTGCAAGAAATGTTAGAAATTTTAAATTCAAATGGACAAGATATCTTAGTAAATTTTATAAATAAATTAAGGGTGTACAATGAATTATAAACTTGACGAGTTTCAAAAAAAAGCTATAGATTTTGAGGGGAATTTATTGATTAATGCTGGTCCAGGAAGTGGGAAGACGAAAATTTTAACCCTAAAAGTTATTAAAGAACTTAATAGGTTAAAATATAGAACAAGTAAAATAGCAGCCTTAACCTTTACTAATAGAGCAGCAGAAGAAATCAGTAAACGAATAAATTTTGAAATTGAAGATAATTCCAAGTTTTGGAGTGGTACTATTCATTCTTTTTGCTTGAATTGGATAATTAAACCATACAGTTGTTATTTATCAGAATTGAAAAATGGATATATTATAATTGATGAGTCAGAAGTTAGAAAATTGAAAAATAAAATTAAACAACGCTATGAAATTCCTTATAAAAAAGATTTTATAACGAGAAGAAGTAGTAAAGGACATTATTTAAATAATAAAGAAGAGTTTAACGAAGCAGCAAAAGCATATCACGAGTATTTACGAGAACATAAGTTAGTAGATTATGACTTAATACTTTTTTATTCTTATATGATTATCAAGAAGTTTCCATTAGTTTCATATAATTTGTCAAGAATATTTAATTATTTTTTTATTGATGAGTATCAGGATACTCAAGATCTTCAGTACCATATAATAGGTCAAATAGTCTCATCTTCAAAAGGAAAATGTCAATATTTTATTGTTGGAGACGTGGATCAAGCTATATATAAGTCTTTAGGTGGAGAAGTTAAATCAAGTGAAGAAATAGAAGAAATAATGGGGGGCTATCCACTAAGACAATTAAACCTAAAATATAATTATAGATCAACTCAAAGAATAGTCGATTTTTACAATAATTTTTGTTGTTCAGGAAACTTAATGTATTCTTTATCAAATATAAATAGTGAAGAAGGGGTTATAGAATTCGATAAAAATATTAATGTCAATAGATTAACTGATAGAATAAGTTGTATTATAAAAGAAAATATTGAGCAAGGAGTTCTACCTGAGGATATATGTATCCTTGCTCCTCAATGGCAAATGCTGACTAAGACAATTAGAAATTTAAGAATGAATTTACCTAATTTAAATTTTAATATGCCAGGATTAACTTTAATACCTAGGAATAGTGATAATATTTGGTTTAAAATTGCACGGTTAATTTTAACCTATAGACTTCCTGATAATTATTTAATTAGAATTAAATGGGCAAATGAAATTTTAGAGGAGTTAAAATCTATTCTAAAGTCTAACTCTGAATTAGAAAACTTCACTCCAAAAAAATTTATAAAGATAGTTAGTACTATAAATATTAAAAATAAAATAATCACTGAATATTTAGAAGAAAGTTTCTTACTAGTAATGAGTCAATTAAATATAGATCATTTGAAAAATGAGGCACTAAATTTTAAGTGGGAAACTTTTTTTGAATCGATAACTAAAAGAATGGAGAATCAAGAGTTTAGAGGTGTACCTAATGATGCTATAAGTACCAAAGAAATGTTTAATGTAGATAGAGGGATTAATGCTAATACATTTCATGGGGTCAAAGGAGAAGAGTTTGAAACAGTAATTGCTTTTGGGTTACTTAATGGATATATTCCCAATTGGGATATTATAATTAATGCACCAAAATATAAAGATAAAGAATCTAAACAATTATTGTACGTAGTTTGTTCTAGAGCGAAAAAAAATTTATATCTATTTTCAGAAAAAGGAAGAAAAACAAGAAAGCAATATTCGTATAAACCCAATCCTCACTTAGCTTCAATTAATTTTAAAGATATTTAGAAGATACTATAAAAAACTTTTTAGCAAAATCACTGATAGGGAGAAAGTTATCATAAGTGATGGTAAAAAATATGAGTAAGTAGATGAACAGTGAAAATCAGATTAATTAATAATAATGTATCAAATTTAAATAAAGGGGTTTTTAAGTATGAATTTAAGAGGTCATGAAAATAGACTTAAATTTCTTGCGAAATATGATGTGACACCTATATCACATTTAAAATTATTAGAAGGTCAAAAGAAAGACGGTGAAGGCGGCATACTGACAGATAGCTATTACTGTTTTTCATACAGCTTAAAAGGTAATTCTAAAAAAGTTTTAGGTACGTTTAATTGTGGTTATCATATTGCTGAAGATTTACTAAAATTATCAAATCAAGACAAATTACCTTTATTTAACCCGTTTAAAGTAATTAATGAAGGTAATCAATTGCAGGGCGTAACGAATAAAGGTAATTTAAATATTAATAGGCAAAGAAAACAGTATAATGAAGTGGCTTTACAGCTTTCAAATGCTATTAATTTAATCATAATTTGTTATGAGGGTAATATTAAAGAACCACTTTCAACGATAAAATACGAAACCGATAAATATTATTATAGTGAACCATATGATCGTAAAATAAAAGCAGTAAATACTATTATAGGTAATTTGTTTGATAAGAAATTAGTTGAGAAGATATCTGAAATTAATGTAAATCAGAAAATTAGAAAATTTGATTTTTCATTACTCACTAATAAAATTAAAAAATATAATATACAAAATAATTTTGAATAAATGGAGGTAAGCAAATGTTAATATAGAAGTTAGTATTAAGGATATTCAAGATATTATAAATTATTTTATTGAATGTGACGTTAATGATAAGTATTATGAAAGTGAGCAAAGAAGCAGTCTCGGAAAGTTAGCTTTAGAATTGGACAAAGTAAGTAATCAGTTAAACAATGAAAATATTGAAGTTATGAAAAAGATAATTGAAAAAGTAGCAGAAGCAAATAGAGTTATCGCTAAATCTTCTTTAAGAAAAAATTGAGTGTTTTAGTAAGATGATTGAAGTTGATAATAAAATCTACTAATCAAAAGAAATTTTAAATATATATTGAGTTAAAACTTGAAAAACTTATGTCTAAATGAAGAAACGGGAAAATGTTCTGAATCCTCACCCTTTCCCGTTCCCAAATCATTAATAATGAAAAAACATCGATTATACAGGGCATCGCATATTTTGCCTTAAGTTCAAAACTGTCAAACCTATAAACCCTCAAAGCCCCCCCTTTAAGTTCAAATACTATACATATAATAGAATCACAACGAAAAGCACGTCATAACTATACTGTTCATTCTGTACAGTAGGTATTAAACTATTAAATAAGTATAAAATTAAACGAAAGCCAAGCAATAATGTAGACTGACTCCAATTAGTGGGAATTATATAAAAACACTTTTGTTGAATTCATATTAAAATGAATCATACGGAGGTGTTTTTTTCTATGAAAAGAGTTTCTTATTCAGTAGAAACAAAGTATAAAGCAGTTGA
>ERZ1023442.66-NODE-66-length-44064-cov-34.347156_pt1 | contig 44064 bp, 66 predicted proteins | sample MGYA00380521_ERZ1023442 | MGnify/ENA primary metagenome ERZ1023442 (study PRJEB33173, sample SAMEA4830294) | metagenome | study: EMG produced TPA metagenomics assembly of the PRJEB25223 data set... | reverse complement strand
TATACTTACTATCTTCACTTTTGTTTGGGTTACTAGCTCTATAACTAACTTTAAAAGTAGGGTTCTTTGCTATAAGCCCTTCGTATACTGCATCATCTAAAGATGTTCTAATATAACCGTTTAGCTTTCTAATAGATTCTTTAGAATGGTGTTTTGAAAATTCATTAATAAAATCTTGATAATGATATCTGGATAAGTCTTTTAGTTTCTTTTTACCGATAGGATGATTGTTGATATGTTCAATTGCAGAGGTATAGGATTTATATGTTTTAGGTGTCACAGTCGATTTTTTAAACGTTTCGCACCAGGTTTTGAAATAGTCGTATAACGTTAAATTAGGTTCGTATTCAATACCTTGCTTTAATTCATTTAACTTATCTAACCCTGCAGAATTCGCCTCACGTTTCGTTCTAAAACCTTTCTTTCGATATCTTTTACCCTCATATTTAAACTCATATTGCCATTTTTTACCGTCATAACATCGTGTTTGCATGTTATCCCTCCTCAAAAAAGGTAAAAAAATAATAAGGGTAGGTGGACTACCCTAAATTTTGCTATTATTATTGATTATCCATTTCATTATTCATTACATCAGATACGCGATCATTAAATTCATATTGTGAAATTTGGCCATTATCTTTTTGCTCTGCTAAATCATTCACTTGTTTTTGACCAGATTCAGACATCCAAGTTGGATCAAAATCAGTAGGAGGTAATGAATTTAAATCAACATGATTATTTTGTTCATTTTCCCTCATACCTTCATCATATCTTTGCTGTTCTTCAGGTGTTAATTCACCATCAGTAGAGACAGGATTATTTGCTAAATATTCATCACTATATTGGTTTTGATTATTACTAGATTGCTGAGTATTTTGACTTTGTTGAGATTGTTGTTCTTGCTCTTGAGTTGCAGGTCGTTGTTCATTTGTGGCATTTTCTTGTGTGTTTTGTTCTTCAGTAGACTTATTATCTTCGTTTTCTTGAGATTTCTTTTCTTCTTTAGACTTTTTATCTTCTTTAGTTTTCTCATCTTTTTTATCGTTAGCTTTCTTTTCAGTAGTGCTTTCTGATTTTTTATTTTCATCTTCCTTAGTATCATCTTGGCTACAAGCACTTAGCACAAGTGTAGCTGCAAATAATGTTCCTAGTAATTTTTTCATATGTATGCTCCCTTAAATAATTATTTATTTGCTATTTGTTTTAACAACTCTATAATTTCATCATTTTGCTGTAATACTTTATGATTTTGATTTAATAGATCATTATGTTGCTTAATAAGAGTATCTAGTTGTGCAATTTGAACAAAGTTTTGCTTTTGTTGAGACATATAGTAATTATATGTAGCTTGCTTTTCCATGTTGAAAGTAAATTGACCTAAAGCGTGATAAAAATTGTCAAAATTAGCAAATATTGATTGTTTATCAAAAACATCTTTAGTAGTATTTGTGGGTTCATTAATGCCCTGTGTTTTAAAGAATTTAATTAACTTTTCATCTTTGTTCTTTTTATTTTCTTTATTCTTTTCGATTTTTTTATTGTTAACTTCCATTTTCTCTTCTTTTTTTAATTTTCTATCTTCTAATTCAATTTTATTTATTCTATCTCTTAAAATATCTATGGCATCACTTTTCGATAAGTTAACAGGTTCTTCATTTATGTAAAATAAAATTAAATAATCTTTTTCTTTTCTAGTTAGAGATTTAAAAATTTCCAACTCATTTTTGTCTAAAGATTTCTTATATTTATTTTCGTTCCAACTAATTTTAGTCTGGTCTTTAAATGAAATCATTTATTTTCACTCCTTATTCTATATCTTTATATTCAAACACTCGTAACGGTTCAAACTGAACAACATATTTACCATATCGAGTAGTTAAACCATGTTTTTGTTTATAATGTCCCAGTATCTCTACTATGTACTTTTCACTTAATTGAACATACTGAGCTAGTTCGTATAAGTTACTTACACCATAGTTATGCGCCTCAACGATAATACGCAAGGGTAGTGCTGCCTCGTACCCGTGACGCCTAGCGTAGTTTTCAAATTTGCGGTTAATCCATCTAGACTGATCTAAGATGTTGCCATATGTAAGTTTGTGATGCGCTAGTTCTTCGTATAGCACTTCGGCTTTGCGTGTTTCGGATAAATCTTTATCTATCAATATTATGCCGTCTTTATAGAAACCGCTATACCCATCAGGTAGCGAATGTGTATCTTTAATTTTAATGTGTTCATTCTCAGCAAGTAGTTGTTCGTAACGTGACATTAAAACCAATCCCTTTACTTGTCTTCTTTTTTAAATCTATCTATTAAACTCATTATGTAATCAACATCTTCTTGTTTAAGTTCACCCTCTAGATGCGCTGCTAATGTTTGCGGTTGTTCGATTTTTATTTCTTTTCTTCCACTTAACTCATCTAAAGATACATTAAAGTAATCTGACAAGGCACTAGCATGTTCCATAGAAGGGCTAGTAGTACCTTTTTCCCATCTGTCTATTGATGCTTTCGAAAATTTAACTTCATATTTTGTATTAAGTCTATCGCTCAATTCTTTCAATGATAAGTTGCGGGATTTTCTTAATTTACTTAGGTTGTCTGAGAAATTAGTCATATTTTTTACTCCTTGTTTGTATTTTACAAACTTATTATATAAGTTTGTTCTCATATTTGCAACACATTTTACAAATTAATTTCTCAAAAATGAAATTTATTTGTTGACATCGAAACATCTGACCTGTATAGTAATCAGTGTAATCTCATAAATGAGACGAAAGAGGTGATTACAACATGAACAAAAAGAGATATCAAGGTTTAAGGAATTTCATTGATGAGAGTGAATATTCTCATAAAGACGTAGCTAATATGATTGGTATGAACCCTGCACGCTTCAGTCAAAAGATAAATAAAAACAAAAGTAATTTTACTATTGATGAAGCTAGTGCTATATGTGATGTTTTGGATATTAGCATGGATGATTATTTTTTTAATCACAACGTCTCAAAAATGAAACGAGAACCACAAACAACTTAATAGGAGGAAATCAAATGCAAGAACAAAACAAAAAATCTCGATGTAGCGACGACCACATCAAGATTACTGGTTGGGAAATAGTTGATATTAATAGAAAACTAAACTTCTTTAATTACTTAATAATAATTTTAATAGTGCTAGAAGTGTTCCAAATACTCCTGTTATAGAAGGGATCAAGACTTTAAAAGTCGTTTTCCAGAAAGCTTTTCTACCATCGGTGGTTATAAATCTTTTAGTTGTTGTTCCACGTAAAGGAAAACCATTAACGTAGAAAGTTTCGCCAGGTTCAGAGTCAATATAATTCTTATCTAACATTTCACGAAGATTTTTATCTTCAAATTCTATATTTACTGAACCTTTTATATAAGCAACTAAAAGCTTCCAATATATACCAGGTGTCATATCAATCACCTCCAAAGGTGATTATACCAAACAATCAAACAAACAAATTAAGGAGGTATAGCATGAACATTTTATATAAAACAACCCTCCTCATCACAATAGCAGTTGTGACATGGAAGGTTGTAAAGATTGAGGAAAACACAAGATTTAAACTTAGAAATTTTGATTATCCAAAAATTAATAATGCTCAAAGCAAATCATTATTGGACATTGCTAGTCACGATCTAAAAGATATTTAACAGTATTCAAAATTTTCATATCTTGTTGAGCTTTTAAACTTTCGTATAAAGCTATTGAATAAATAATTTCGTAAGATACGTTTTCAGGCGCATCTTCTTTCAACTTATTTATTCTATCTCTAAAAAAGTCACTGTCACCACCGAATTCTTTTTCGGCTTGATTACTAAGTTCACCGAAGAAATTTTGAAAATCATTAAATTCCATAGTTATCCACCTCCCTTCATTAAGGAGATAACCAAATTATACACGAAAGGAGTATCTAAGATGACGCAAACTTTAACCGTATCTGTACCAATACCAGGCACACACGTGCTTGTCTCTAAAGATGAATACGACGAGTTATTAAGTTATTCACTAGATCCAGTTTGGGACTTAAAAGAATTGAAACGCAAATTGAAAATGTCATCTGACGAAACTATCAAAGACAGATTACTATTCAATCCTAAGTTTGAGAAATTACTCAAAAAGCAAGGCATCGCACATTATCCAGATGAAAGTTTAAATCGTTGGAGATTTAACGCTAGAAAGATGAGCAATTTCATCGACGAACATTTTGAAGAAATTCATAAGGGGATGAAGAAATGATAAATGACGATAAAACGTTTGTACTAACAGGTTTTATGTTTATTGCAGTGTTCTTTCTATTATTAATCGCATTAAACGTGTTTATCACTAATGCAGCTGCATTTGCATTGTTAGTAGCTATGCTAACCTATTTATTCTTTGACACTTGTTACTACGTAAAAAAAGACTGAAAGTCGCTTCAACGACTAACAGTCAAGCACTTTAAAAAATATATGTACTTAAAATTTACAACTAAATAAGGAGGTCGTCAAGTTGAAACAACACAAGTTTAAAAAGATGGCTTTAGATCTTATAGAACTCGTACCGAATGACAGGTTCCAGGTCGAATACAAATACAACATCATATGGTTTGCTCATTTCGATAAAAGATATCCCAAAAACGTAAAAACTAAATACATCGATAACGATATAGATGACGAGCGCACAATGTTAATCAAATTTGAACGATTTAAAAAAGTGCTAAAAGGAGAGTGTTTACTCGACGAAATCTAATTATCAAGGAGATGTACTTATGTATTACGAAATCATATCGACAGGTTCAAAAGGAAATTCAGTGATTATTAATGACGTCATGGTTGATTGTGGAATAGCTTTTAAAAAGTTAAAAGAATATTTATACGATGTTAAATATCTTTTATTAACCCACATTCATAGCGATCACATTAAACCGACAACTTTAAAAAGAATTAAAAAAGAGTTTCCGCACATAAAAGTAATTGGTAACTATGAAGTCGCTCAATTATATGATGTTGACCATATTATTAATGCTGGTTTTCCAATGGATATCGATAACTACACTTTTGAAGCATTCGAATGTGTACATGATGTTGTTACTTACGGATACACATGGAGTTTTAACGACAATGAAATTATTTATGCGACAGACACTAATTCATTGGAAAACGCACCAGAAAGAAAATATGATTATCTGTTTCTTGAATCGAATTATGATGTGGAAAAATTAGAACTCGCCAGAGGAAAACGAAGTAAATATGGATACGACCCATATATATCAGGGTTAAGACATTTAAGCACAAAAGATTGTAAAACGTTTTATTACCTGAACCGTAGAGATAAAAATTCCGAACTAATAGAACTTCATATGTCAGAACGTTTTTACTAAAAACTCAAGATAGGAGAAAACTCATGACTTTAGAACAAAGAGTATTGTTAGCGTTTGAAAGCGCTGAACAATTTACTTACAAAGACGTAGCAAATGAATTTCAAATCAAACAACAATACGCCAAAACAATTTTATCTAGGTTGAAATCTAAAGAAAAGATTGAATCAACAGACAAAGGGTTTTGGAAAGTTATTCAAAACGAAATCACATATTCAACCAACGAACGTAAAAAGCAAGTACTCCAAGAACAATTTGAACACTTGGCTGAACTTAATCAAGAGTCTACAGATGCTTCAGAAATCGAAGAAAGAATTAAGTTAATGATCAGACTAGCCAATCTATTCTAAATGAAAGGAACCCTTATATGAATGAGTTAATAAAAGAACACAATTATAACATCATCACTACTCAAGGTGATGTAACGTTTGAAGAATATAACAACTTACTGTCAGAGGCACAAAATCTTGCAGAACACGTTAAACAAGTTGAAGTAAACGAAGAAAACGTAAAAGAAGCAAAACGTCTCATGGCACAGATGAATAATCGCGTCAAAGAATTAGAAACAACAAGAAAAGATGTTAAGAAAGCATTATTAGAACCCTATAACCACTTTGATAATCAAGTAAAAACTATCAAGAGTGTTATAGATGACGCTGTATCGCACGTCAAAAAACAAGAGCGAGAGCTTACAGAACAAGAACGAGAAAATAAAAAACAAGCAATAGCAGATATTTTTGACAAACGAATTAAACATTATGGTTTTGAAAAAATAATGGGGTTTGCAGATTTCATAAAACCTCAGTATCTAAACAAATCATACTCAATGAACAAAGTCGAAAATGAACTTGTCGAGTGGTTAGAAAAAACTAAAAGAGACTTAGATACAATTAATAAATTGAAAAATAGAGACGAGTTAATTGTTGAATACCAAAACACCCAAGACTTATCAATGGCTTTTGAAATTATAGATAAACGTAACCAAAGAAAGAAACAGATAGCTGAGCAAAATAAGGCAACACCTAAACAGACGTACCATGTTTTCACTATTGAAGATGACAAAGATGCACAAATTGTAAAGCTGTTATTGCAACAAAACAATATTAAATTTGATTATAAAAATTACTAATAAAGGAGATTTTAACTATGGAATTATTAAAAGATTTAGAACTTGTAGAGGTATCAGTAGAAGATGGGAAAGCAGAATTAACATTTTTAGATGAAGAAAATATGGAAATTAGAGCCGTTAAAATCAATAAGAAAAAATACGACCAAGATAAAAATAAATGGTATGAGGACCCAGAACAAGCTGAAAAAGCTGAAAAAATCGCACAAGAAGAATTTGGTGTAAGTTTTGAAGATTTAGAAGACGCAGTAGGCCAACATAAAGATGTCTATGCTTATGATAAATTCAATTCATTATTTGAGGTACAGATGATTGAAAAATTTGATACTGATCAAGAAGGTTTAATTTTCCAAACTGAAATCAGTGAAATTACTGAGGATAACGTAGGTATCCATATTCGCTTTGAATATGAGGGTGAAAAATACGAATCTAAAATGACTTACTCAACTTACCTAGAAGCTAAAAAACAATTCATCGTAGACCCTATTAAAAAACAAAAACAATATGAAAAATTTGAAAACAAATTCAACAAACCTATCGAAGAAAAAGACGAATTAATCGGTCAAAACATCACTGTAGAAGTAAAAGTAGCATTCGGTAAATTCGCATACTGTGAAATCAAAAACATTCCAAAGAGAAAATAAAACACTTAGCCGGTTTTATCCGGCTTCTCTTTTAATGAATTAGGAGGAAAACGAATGACTGACGATTTACTTTTTTACGATATCGAAGTGTATAAGTACAATTCATTTGTTGTATTTAAAAATATAAATAAAAAAACGTTAAGAATCTTTACGAACGAACAAAATTTTAAAGGCTTAACTGAGTTTATCAAAGGTAAAACCTTAGTCGGTTATAACAATAACTATTATGATGACAAAATTCTAAAAGCTATGTCTGACGGCAAGACTCAAGAACAAATCAAACAAATCAACGACAATATTATTTCAGGTAATTTTGTCAATTATCCAAGAGTTAAAAATAAAACATATGACTGTTTTCAACAGATTGATGTATCTAATCCCTCGCTTAAAAAAATAGAGGGTAATGTTGGAAAAATGATTTTAGAAACTGATATAGGTTTTGACATTGATAGAGAACTCACCGAAGAAGAACTCGTACAAGAAATGAATTATTGCGCGTATGATGTTGAAAACACAATCGATGTTTATAAAGAACGAAAAGATAACTATTTCGATATCAAAGATGACTTAGTAGATATGTTGGGCAACGAAAAAGCGGCTAAATGGAACACAACGACAATCTCATCAAACATTCTTTTAGATGAGCAAAAAGGACAAAAAGAATGGGCGGACTTCCAAACACATATACCTGAGGATTATTTGAACAATGTACCTGAACAAGTTGTAGATATGTGGACTTCGAGAAAACCTAATAAAAAATCAATTAAAATAGAAGATTTCGATTGTGAAATAGAATTCGGATTCGGTGGCCTTCACGGTGTGCATAAGCACATTTATAAAGCCAGAGACGTTAAATTATTAGACGTTGCTTCAATGTATCCTCACATCATTTTAAACATAAAAGCATTACCATCTAAAGCATTAGAAAAATACAAAAGCATTTTAGATGAGCGTATCAAAATCAAACATGTGGACAAAAAGAAATCTAACGCACTTAAATTAATTCTTAACAGTGTGTATGGAAATTTGAAAAATAAATATTCATCGTTAAAAAACAGTCAAGCTGCGGTGGGAGTTTGCGTATACGGTCAAGTAGCACTTTACACGCTCTGTAAAAGACTTTCAGAAACTTGCACGATATTAAACATTAATACCGATGGTGTAGCTTTTACAACCGATTCAGACGAATATAAAAAAGTTTGGAAAGATTGGGAAGAAGAATTCAAATTAACGCTTGAAGAAGATTTGTTCAAAGTGCTTATTCAGAAAGATGTTAACAACTATATAGCGGTAGAACCTGACGGAAACATCAAAGTCAAAGGCGGAGATGTAAATAGATATCACGAGGATGCCAAATTTAAAAACAATAACGCACGTATCTTGGATATCGCTTTAGTAGATCATTTAGTATACGACAAACCTATACTAAACACTTTAATAGAATATAAATCACAACCACACTTATATCAATACATCTTGCAAGCTGGTCGAACATACGAAGGAACTTTTGACAATAATAAAGTAAAATTACAAAAAGTGAACCGAGTATTTGCAGCAAACCAATCAACAACACCATACATTTTATACAAAGTAAAAAAAGTAGACGGGCAAGAATCGTGGGCAAGATTCCCAGATGCACCGGAAAACATGTTCTTATGGAACGAAGAAATATACGACAAAGACGGAAACAGTTTAATTAAAGATTTTGATAACCAAATAGATATCAACCATTACTATCAAATACTCATGAAAAGATTAGAAAGATGGAAAGAAACAGTTTAAGAGCAAAGGAGGATAACCATTGTATGTAGAATACAAAGATGATAATTCAAAACATGCTTTACCTGATGCAGATATTAGCGAATTCCCAGATGGTTTTAGAAACGCAGGTTGGTTGTTAACCGATAATGATCTGATCGTAGATATCGATCATCTCCCAAAAGGCATTATCAAAAAGATGTTAAAGACATTTAACATCAATACCCAGACGGTATGGACTGACAGAGGTGTACATCTTTACTTCAAAAAACCTACAACGTTTAGAGGAGCTAACGCTATTACGCCCTTAGGATTCGAAGTCGAATTTAAACATATTAAAAATACTAAATCAATAACTATTAAACGACGAGGACAAATGCGTGAAGTGGAGAATAGAGGCGTTAGAGAAGCCTTACCATTCGTGTTATCGAATTCAGTTAGCAAATTGGAGTCACTTTATGGATTAGATGATGGGGATGGAAGAAACCAAAAATTATATCGTCACAAAATGAAATTAAATCGCCACAAACATACTGACGCAATATTAACATTCATTAACGATTACATTTTTGCTGAGCCTTTAGATCAATCAGAATTTGAGCAGTTATCACGTTCAAACGATTCAACATCATCTGATGAAGATGAACATTACGCTAAAGCTACAGAAATAATGAATATATTCAACACTGTTATATATAACGATGTATTGTTTTTTAAAGATAGCGATGGCGAGTATACAGATGATACGGCTATTCTTAGACAACATATATTTAGATTATCTGGACCAAAGAAAACAAACTTTATAGATGAAGTTATGAAACAAGTTGAATATAGAAGCCATCGTATACCACCAAATACTGTTTTCCCTATTAGATTTAAAAATGGAATCTTACAAGACGGTGAATTCATCAATGTTAATTATCAAGAGTTCACACCATACGTTATAGATATCGATTACAAACCAGATGCAGAACCTGTTCAAGAAGTGGACGACTACATTAAATTACTTACAAATAATGATAAAGACTATGAACAACTACTTTACGAGATTATCGGTCACACTCTAATTGTTAATCCGGAATTCAAAAGGTTAATGGGTAAATTCTTCATCTTTGTTGGTGATGGTGGGAACGGAAAAGGAACGTTATTAACTATAATTCGAGCTATTTTAAATAGAAAGAATGTCACAGGTTTATCAATAAGAAATATGAGCGATGAAAGATATTTTTCAAGCATGAAAGGTAAACTTGCAAATCTTGGTGACGATATTCAAGATGAACCGATTAATAACGACCAAATGAAGTTATTAAAAAATATTTCAACCTGCGACTATGTTTCGATGAGACAGCTCTATAAACAATCAGAAGATGTTGAATTAACTTGTACACTTATTTTCACATCTAATCACATCTTAAAATCATTTGAAAAGGGAGAGTCGTACAAACGTAGAGTGGTTTGGTTACCGATGTATTCAAAACCGACAAAAAAAGACCCTAAATTCATAACTAAGTTAACAACACCTAAAGCTATGAAATATTGGATAAGACTCATCATAGATGGATATATGCGTTTATACAATAACGTCACATTTACTGAAAGTGTTAATGTCGCAAAGTTTAATCAAGATTACCACGATGAAAATGACACGTCAGGTTTATTCTTACAAGATTTTAAAAAAGAAGATATTCATGGTTTGAGACCACCAGAAATATATGAACAGTATGAGTCTTTCTGTGACGAGAACGGATTAAACACGATGAGTAAAAAACAATTTCAAATAAATATCAAAGAGCGATTTGGGTTATCACCTAAACCAATTAAAAAGAATGGTAAAACAATGAGAGCTTATGAGGAGGATAACGAATGAGAATGTCAATTAAAGAATTAGAAGATAAACAGGAAATCTCAAAACATTATAATATCGTTTTCGATAACACTCTTACAATGGAAGATTTTGCTTCAGAGGACGAATTTATTGATGCGTATCAGGAAAGCGCTCGAATCGAACTTAATGAGTACGCTGATCATGAATACATCGAACTGTAAAGGAGCGATTTAGTGCCGAATATACCTTTTAGTGAAGCTGTAAAAAGACATAGAAAGAATCGTGGAATGACTAGAGAAGATGTGGCAAAGGTCGCTCAGTTATCTACTGACAGAATAAGAATGATTGAACAAGGTAACTATTGTTTTAAAGGCGTTCACCAGATAGAGAATTTATGCGATGCGCTCAGAATGAATAGCGCGGTCAAGAAGATATGGATTTATGAAATGAGCGAATACGTTCAGATACCTGAATATATTTACTCACCACATCAAGTAGAAAAGCATAAATAAAGTGCGTTACAAAAATAAGAAACCGTTAGAACCCAGTCATATCAAGGGATTTGAGGTTTTCGAACAAAGGCGGGTTACATGAATTTGAGTGTTTTTTAAAAAAAGTAACCGCCAAAACCCTTGGGAGAGTAAGGGTTCATAGGAATTTGGGTTATAAGTTACACAAATATCCGGCGCCAAAGAATTTCTCAGAGAACCATCTGCACAAAAGTTACGACTATCTATATTCTATATACTTTCTATCTTTAAAAAAAAATGTAACAAGTAACTAGATACTATATAAAGCCTATGGTTGAGGGATTTCTGAGGTTCAAAAAATGGTTACATTTGGTTACATAAATTTTAAAAATGTAACCCTTCTGATGTATTAAGTATTAAATGTTGTGAATATACACGAAAGGAGAATAAATCATGCAGGAAGAAACACTAAAACTCACATTCGATTTAACTGTCGAAGTAGAACAACCTATTTGGATAAACAAACATGCAGATAGAGAAAACTATATCGAACATTACTCTAATAGATATAAAAATGACCCTGACAATTTACTCGATAATATCAAAAACATTACTGACGTTAGTGTCAGTTATGCAGATTGGAAGTGACACCATGCCGAAAGTGAATTTAGACGGTAAACGTTACAGATTATGTGATGTGTACAAATATTTCGATGTATCAGATAGCACAGTTAGAAAACGTTATGCAAAAGGTTTACGTGGACCAGAATTAATACATGGTAAAGGAGTATATGAATATGGTGCAGATGTACGAAAGAAATGAAAAGCAATTAACAGCTAAGCAGTTGTACGAGATACAGCAAGCTGAACTTAGACACGAAAGAGCGTTGAAACGTAAACGTAGAGAAGAACGTATTGCTAGGGCTAAACGTGCAGAACGTGAGGTTGCTAAGCACAGAGTGAACACTAGATACTTTAAAAATCTAGTACAAAATAATCTTGTGGTTAAAGTCAAGACAGATCAATATGGCAATGTGCAGAGGGGGTAGCGGAATGGAAAATGTAAGAATAATTGATTTGAAAGTAGATAATATTGTTCAGTTCCAAGCAGCATTTAAAGGTATTAATGCTATGCAAACGGCCATAGTCAATCGTGTGTATGCAATAGAAAAAGGTTTAAAAACAGTTTGGTACGCAGAGGTTGAGAATGCAGGTGGTTATAAATTCACACTTACTGATAATGATGATTTTATCAGAGTAAACGAGCCATTCACACGTAAGATGGATATGAAGGAAGGACAAGACATGGTGAATAAGCCAAAACATTACACATACGGTGACATCGAAGTCATAGATTTTATTGAACAAGTAACTAAAGATTACAAACCAGAACTTGCGTTCAGTATCGGTAATGCAATCAAATATATCAGTCGTGCTAATCATAAAAACGGCAAAGAAGATTTAGATAAAGCACGTTGGTACTTAAATCGTGCATTTGAAAAGTGGGTGGACGCATGAAATTCATAGATATATGTAGTGGTATTGGAGGTTTCCGTTCTGCATTAGAGAAACACGGTCATGAATGTGTAGCATTTGCAGAGATAGATAAGTTCGCAAAACAAAGTTATAAAGCAATTTATGATACAGAGAATGAAATAGATATAGGTGATATTACGCAAGTTGGTGATGAATATTGGCAACAGTTTAAAGGCAAGTGCGACATTATCGTGGGTGGAACGCCTTGCCAATCATTCTCTATTGCAGGTAAAAGAAAAGGTTTTGAAGATACTCGAGGGACAGTGTTCTTTAGCTATGTTAATGCAGTCAAGAATGTTGAGCCTAAATATTTCATCTTCGAAAACGTAAAAGGTCTTATCAGTCACGATAAAGGAAATACGATACGAACAATGTTGTTAGCGTTTGATGAAATAGGTTATGAACTAGATTTTGATATTTTTAATTCTAAATGCTATGGAGTGCCGCAAAACAGAGAAAGAATTTATATCGTTGGAAGAAAGAAAGACGAAAACAATATCAATTATGGGCAACAAAACATATTCGAATATATTTGAGGTGATTGGATGAAAAACCATTTATATGAAGAAAAGGAGTAATCAATATGTCAAAAAAACTGCAGGAATTGAAAAAATGGGCCTCGTTGAACATTACATTAACCAATTTGTTGCCAATAAATACTACGTGCAATGTAACAACACGACTAGTTGACATCTTAGAGAAAGACGTAGACGAAAGCTATTACTTATCCGAAGAAAAGACAAGAAAGTTAACGTTGAATGAAGATTTAAGCGGTAGATTAAACCACTACGATTACAGAGATGTTGATAGTGTTCATAGTGTGAATAGGGTAAGTCCTACACTTAACACAATGCAAGGTGGGGACAGACAACCTAAAGTGGCTATACCCGTTCTAACACCAAATCGATTGAACAAAAGACAAAACGGTAGACGTTTTAAAGAAAACGGAGAGCCTATGTTTACTTTAACCAGTCAAGATAGACACGGGATAGCTATTAGGGAAGCAACTAAAAAAGGATATGCAGAAGCAATGGAAGGCGATAGTGTAAATACTTCGTTTCCTAATAGTAAAACTAGACGTGGACGTGTAGGTAAACAAGTAGCACAGACGTTACAAGCGAGAGAAGTTAATCAAGGTGTGGTTGTTGATAAAGGACATAATTTCTATGCAAAAGATAATATACTATATGATGAAAGACAATATGTTAATTTACCAGATCAATTTGAACCGGATTATATTTATGTCGAACCAGTTATAAAAGTAATTGATAAAGAACATATCATTTTAATCAATAGTGATGACGAGCAATACGAAATTCTAAAAATTAAAAATGACTATTATTTATCTTTGGGAGTGTCACATAATTTAAAAGATGTAATTCAATATGTGCCTAAAGAACAGTACGGACGTTTAGGTAAACAAGCTAGTGAAACGATGAACGAGAACATTGATTTAATCGAAGAAGGTATGACGATTAATTCCTATAATAAAACGTTAAATTCAACTGGAATTAGTCCAACTGTTACTACTAGACCAGAAGGGTTTAAAACAGCCATTTTACCAATCACAAATAATTTAAGAATACGCAAACTCACACCTTTAGAATGTTGGCGACTTCAGGGATTTACTGACGAACAATTTTATAAGGCTAAAAATGCAGGTGTAAGCAAATCTCAGTTATACAAACAAGCAGGCAATGCAGTAACTGTAAATGTCGTAGATGCGATTGTAGGTGAGTTGGAATGATACTTAGCGATACAATCAACCAACGCTATCGCTATGCTACACAAGGCAAGACACCTACACAGATACAACAGGAATTACGCAAGCTAGGTGTCAACGGCTTTGTGGTTAAGGTAGCAGGAAGTAGAGTGACGATGAAAGTTAGTGAGTGTGACATAAAAAGAAATAGAGAGTGTGTAAGGAATGGCAACAGATAAACAGGTTGAATACGTTTATAGTTTGCAAGGACAAACGTCTCTTACTGATTATAGTCGTAAAGAAATAAAAGCTATGACACATAAAGAAGTAAGCACTTTAATAGACGAACTTAACGACGACATAGCATACAACGATGTAATGAGTACAGGGTTACCAAATCAATAAACAGGGAGTGTTTACGATAGACATCAACAATCTCTACACCTACAAAGCAACATGCACCAATGTTGTGGACGGGGACACGATAGATATCTTAATCGATTGTGGCTTTGATACCTACGCTAAACGTCGTGTACGTTTGCTAGGTGTCGATACGCCAGAAAGAGGACAGGATAAATTTAAAGAAGCAACAGCGTTTACTAGAGAATGTGTCGAACATAAAGACATTTACGTTCAGACGTACAAGAGTGATGTGTTCGGTAGGTATCTTGCAAATGTGTGGTACGAGGACGGGACACGTAGTTTGAATGATGATCTAAGGGACACAGGGCTATTGAAAGAGAATTCTAAATGGAACGAGGGATAGGAAATGAAAGCACCAATTGAGATACAATCAGAAATAAAAAAAAGAATTATAAAACCTGAATATAAATTTGAATATATGAGAAAGTTGGTCGGAGAAACATTGACGCATGTTTTTCATGTAAATTTAAGTGTTAATTCTTTTAGTAAATTACCGGCAATAATTTTTGTTACTAAGAGTAAGAAAGTATTTATACATTGTTTAAAAATTGATACTGATATGCAAGATGAAGAAGATGTATCGGACATCGACGCTATTCAAAGATATCAGATTAATATGGAAAGATTTAGAAGTATGTTACTTGATGACGAAATACAATTTGAAGGTGCATTCGAAAAAGAGAAGTTACCATTTGTTAATCAAGACGCACTAAAAGAGTATTTCGATTATAAATTTAATAAACGTAAGGAAGAAGAAGAGAAGTATCGCAAAAAACAAGAGTACAAAAGATACTTAGAATTAAAAGAAAGATTTGAAGGTGACGAGTAAATGGCAAAGGTTAAGTTATCAATGGAAGAGTGGCATAACGTTGTTAAAAGTTTAAACAAGTTGTTGCACCTACTTTATGACGCTTTGAAAGAACGTGACAGTTTCCGTAAGCAACGTGACGAACTCATCAATGATATTGCAGATATTAAACGTAAGGCAGAGGCATTTGATGAGATTTTAAACGTTGACTATATAGTAACGCCTGATGATTATGCACATGAAATCACAAAAATTGTAGATAAATACAGGGAGGAACAATAAATGAACACATTAGGACAATTAAAAACAGAAAACTTTGGCAGTTTAGATCAATTAGTAGAACAAGTACAACAATGGAGCATCGATAAAGATTTGCACAATGGTAATTCAGATAGACAAGCACTTAAATTCTATGAAGAAGCAGGAGAAGTTGCATCAGCATTATCTCGTGGGCAAATGGACGCATTAAAAGACGGCATAGGCGATACAGTCGTTACATTAATTATATTGGCACAACAGCATGATATGACGTTACAGGAGTGTTTACAGTATGCATATGACGAAATTAAAGGAAGAAAAGGAAAGACAATCAATGGCACATTCATCAAAGAAGCAGACCTTAAAGAGTAAGGACATACTAGAAAAAGTTAAAGAGGTGCTGGGGAAGTGAGAGCTACATTCTGCGGTTTAATAGGAATGTTCATAATTTCATTATTATTTCAATTAGTAGGTACAGAAGTAAAAGATGAGTGGGATTATGGTTTCTTATTTTTAGTGTTTACGATATGTGCTATATCTCAATTAATTAAACAAGTTAAGGAGTGAGTGGGAATGGAAGATAATCAAAATGACAAGAAATATATTATTGAAATAAAGAGTGGCTTGTACGTATCAACAAATGCATTTGGAAATGTATACAGTTTCACTAAAAACATAGAAGAAGCTATTAAAACTTCTTATTTAGATAGTGCTATGGATATTGCAGAACGCTGCTATGGTACTGTCAAAGAATACAGAATGAAACATGAGATTTTAGAGGTTGTAGAATAATGCAATTCCTAATCAGAGAATTCACAGATAGCACAGGCCATGTGCATGTAAATGTAGAAGTACCTAGAGAGAATGAACGTATGACGTTGGTAGAGGCAGAGAGTAAAGAGCAGGCGTTAGCTAAAACAAAAGAGGGTTTAATTTCGCATATAAAACCTCCTAAAGCAAATTGGAATTGGCTAGAAGATGAATATAAAAAATTAGGAATATTCGATAAGGAGTGAACGGAATGATTAAACGCATACTAAAAATATGGTTCATCATCGGAATGTATGAACTTAGTAAATATATAACTAACGAAGTTATCGTTAAGTTGCAGAGTGTAGATGATGTGGATACTTTTAACCAATCAGATCATATGCATCTAAATATGGAGGTAAGTAAATAACATGTGGATAACAATATCAATAATTCTCGCAATAGCATTACTGATTGCATTAGGTAGTAACTCAATCTTGCGTAATGAATTAGATGCACTGAAATACACCAACGTATATCTCTTTAGTAAGTTTGTAAGAGAAAGTGACATAGAAGATATTGAACGTGAGATTGAGAGAGCGAAGAAACAGTTTAAGTAATGGAGGTAATCATTTGTACACACGTGATGAAGTGAGAAACATGATAGACAATTATAAGTGGATGCATAATATTATAGAAGCGCAAGTGTATGATGCAGACAGTACATCAACAGCACAGTATGGTATAGAAGCAGTGATGCCTAAAGCTAAAGGTGGTACAGGTGATAAGGTATTAGTTAAAGTATTGGATAGGAATAGAGAGTATCGACGTAATGTTAAGCTACTCAATAAACTACAGTTCATAGATAAGTATGAAGAATATGTAACAGATGAAATGAACTATCATATACTACAATTGATTAAGATAGGTATCAAGCACAAGACTATCATGGAGCTTATGGAGATAAAGAGTAAGTCTACATTCTATGGATGTGTTAATGAGATAGTCAATGTATACATGGATGCGCAACAAGGATACTATGATTAAACGAACACATCGAACCATTCGAACACATCGAACCATATGTGCAATTAATATATAGATAGATTTATAATATCGATATACGATAATGAATATACAGGCACATCACTCAGTGGTGTGTCTTTTATTATGGAGTTAAAACATGAATGATTATAAAACTCGTAAACAATTCTATAACAGTAAGGACTGGGAAACAGTAAGGTTAATCGTTTTAAGAAGAGATAACTTTGAATGTCAGTGGTGCAAAAAAGAAGGGAAAGTCACTACTGAAGACTTAGAAGTTGACCATATTGCAGAGTTGCAAGATAGACCAGATTTAAAATTAGAACCTGATAACCTTAGAACATTGTGTAAAGCTTGTCATAACAAACGTCACACACGTTTTCAATATGGTGGTAACCAATTTAAGCCGAAAGAACAAAAGTGGCAAGATGAAAAATGGTAAAATCACACCCCCGCCTGAAACCATTTAACCATTTTTGACCAAACGGGAGAACGGCGGGTGGGCTCGACTTCGCAACTTTTTGTAAAAATTACACGTATAACCCCTGCTATGAGCAGAAAGGAGTGAAAATGATGGAATTAAGTGCAGAACAAATCAAAGAACGTGACAAGCTCGTTAAGAAAGAAGAAAGACGCCTTTTAAAAATTTTTAAAGATATTCCTGAAGATAAAAGAAAAGTAACGGAAGGACTTATTACACAAGCAGCACGTTCAAGAGTAATGCTTAACTATATGTGGCAGGATATTCAAGAGAATGGAGAGTATGAAATGTTCCAACAATCTCAAAATGTCCCGGCATATGAACGTGAGCGACCTGTTGCTCGTTTATACAATACACGTGACCAATCTTATCAGCGTGCATTAAAACAACTTACCGACTTGCTACCGAAAGATGCAAAACCAATAGATAACAATGAACCTGTGAATGATTATGTATGATTCACAATCAATATGTAGATAAATACATCCAAGATTGGCGAGCAGGTAAGATTGTTCTTAACCAAGAACGTATTGATCTAATTAATTATTTAGAGAATACAGTATTGGTAAAAGAAAACATTCATTTCGACGAAGATAAGATAGAAAAGTGTATAAGATTTATAGATAAGTGGTACTTTCCAGTACAAGATTTCCAAAAATTCATTATCGCATTCATCTTTTTAATGGATGATGAACTTGAAACTCCTTATTTTACTGAATTTGCACTATTCATGGGTAGAGGTGCTGGTAAGAATGGATTTATTAGTGCTATAAGTGATTTCTTCACAACACCTATTCATGGCATAAAGAAATATGATATTTCCATAGTTGCAAACAGTGAGGACCAAGCTAAAACATCTTTTAATGAAGTCTACGATACATTGCTAGACAACAAACGAAATAAAACTGGAGAACGCCCTAAAGCACCATATGAAGTTAGTAAAACAGAAATTAAAAATCGAAGTACGCAATCGATTATTAAATACAACACATCTAATACAAAAACAAAAGATGGTGGTCGTGAAGGTTGTGTCATATTTGATGAAATTGCAATTTATGAAACTGCTGACATGGTTAACGTCAAACGTGGTGGCTTAGGAAAGATACCTCACGATAGAACATTTTATATTTCAACTGATGGATTTGTCCGTGAAGGCTTTATGGATATGATGAAAGAACGTATTTTAGCAGTATTAAAAGGCACAAATACAGAAGATAGAATTTTCCCATTCTACTGTAAGCTTGATGATCCTAAAGAAGTTGATAATAAAGATATGTGGGAAAAAGCCAATCCTATGCTGCACCCACCATTAACTGCATATGCAAAAAACTTAAAACGTAAAATTACTGAAGAATTCAATGTGTTGCATATTAACCGTTCAAACAAACCTGAATTCATGACGAAACGAATGAACTTACCAGAAGTTGATGAAGAAAAAGTTGTAGCACCGTGGGAAGAGATATTAGCCACAAACAAACCATTACCTAATTTAGAAAATAAAGCCTGCATTGGTGGTCTTGACTATGCGTTAGTTCGTGACTTTGCCAGTGTAGGCTTGTTGTTTAGAGATAACGATGAATATTACTGGTTAACACATTCTTTTATACGTCGAGAATTCTTAGAAACAACACATCTTGAGCCTCCAATTGAGCAATGGGCAGATGATGGACTTCTGACGATTGTGGATGATGATGTAATTGATATCTCTTACATCGTTAATTGGTTTATTCAACAACAAAGTAGATATAATTTAACCAAAGTAATATCAGATAATTTCAGAACAGACATAGTAAGACGACCTTTTGAAGAAGCGGGTATTCCGTTAGAAGTTATTAAAAATCCGACTGCGATACATGGTTTGCTTGCACCTCGCATAGACACCATGTTTGCTAAAAAGCAAATCACGTTTGGTAATAACCCTTTGATGAGATGGTTCACTAACAATGTCGCAGTAAAAATGCAACCCGATGGCAGTAAGAAATACATCAAGAAAGATGAAGTTAGACGTAAGACAGATGGATTTCATGCAATGCTCCATGCCTTATATAGAGCAGATGAAATTCTTGAGTATGATCAACCTTTTATTATGGCAGACATCAACTTTTAGTAGTTAGGAGGTGGAATTTTGAGTATATTCGACAGAATTATGGGAAGAAACGAAGCAATTGAGTTTAGTTATGATTTTGAGTTGTTACATGAAACGTCACAAAAAGCTTACATAAAAAAATGGGCTTTAGATACATGTATAAATCATATTGCTAGAACGATTAGTCAAACAAAATTTGAAATTATAGATAGTGAAAGTAAAGATACATCTTCAACCACACACTATAAGTTGAATGTTCGACCTAATACAGATGAAAGTGCTGCAACGTTTTGGCAAAAAGTAATTCGTAAGCTCATTTATGATAACGAAGTTCTGATTGTAGTAACAGATAGCAAAGATTTAATCATTGCAGATGATTTTGTTAGAGAAGAATACGCATTATATGATGATATTTTTGACCATATTGTTGTAGGTGAGTTTGAATTTGAACGTTCATTTAGAATGAGTGAAGTTATTTATCTTGAATACAATAATGAAGCCATTACAAATATGCTTATGGGCTTATTCAGTGATTACGGTGATATCTTCGGACGAATGATTAAGTCTAATTTAATGAACAATCAGATTAGAGCAACGTTAGCTATGGATACAAACGTAGCATTGAAAACCACAACTAATGAAGAAATGCAAAAATTTATAAACAAAGCTTATAAAGCGTTTGAAAGTAACGATATCGCAATCGTACCTGTCCAAAAAGGCTATGAGTATAAAGAACATTCGAGCAATAATGGCACTAAAACATCATCGCAAATAGAAGATATGGCTAAGGTTCCTAACCAGTTACTAAGTTATGTGGCAAGAAACTTAGGTATTCCAGTTGGATTGATTAATGGAGATACGGCGGATATTGAAGCAATGACTGACAACTACATGAAGTTCTGTATTAAGCCAATTATTGAAAAAATCACCGATGAATTAAATGCCAAATTATTCAGTGAACGTGGATATAAAGAAGGTAAACGAATCAAGGCAATAAGCATTGACCAAAAAGGACCACTTGAAGTGAGTGAAGCGGTAGACAAACTCATTGCAAGTGGTTCTTTCAATAGAGATGAAATCCGAGTGCTTACAGGCTTTGAACCTATTGGAAGTGAAGAAATGCAGAAATTTATTATCACTAAAAACTATCAAACTGTGGATGAAGAAACTACAGGTGATGAAGGAGGTGATATAAATGGCGAATAACGAAATAGACATCTATGGCTTAATTGATAGCACAACGATTGAAGGGATGACGATTAGTCCACAAACTGTGCGTGATCAGTTGAAAGCTATGGGAGATGTTGGTGAAGTCGTTGTAAACATAAATAGCAACGGTGGAGATGTGTTTTCAGGTGTTACGATATACAACATGTTAAGACGTTTTGACGCACATATCACTGTCAATGTTGATGGACTTGCTGCAAGTATTGCATCGGTTATTGCAATGGCAGGAGATACTATCAACATGCCCGGCAATGCCATGTTAATGGTGCACAATGCTTGGACAATCGGTGAAGGTGATGCGAGAAGTTTTAAAAAACAAGCCGAAGATCTAGAGAGAATCAATAGTGTTGTATTCAATAGTTATGTTGATAAAAATCCTGACATTGATCATGAGATTCTTCAAAACTACATGGACGAAGAAACATGGCTAACAGCTAAAGAAGCTAAAAAGTTAGGTTTAATTGACAATATCACTGAAAATTCGAGAGTTGCAGCCGCAACGACATCAACAATTTTGGGAGGTGACAAATTCATGGCTAGATACCGTAACGAAGATTCACAACAACCTGGGCAACCAAAAGAATCAAGTGAAATCACAGTTGAAGATGTAATGGATAAACTTGAAGAAATCTTGGCGGAAGTTAAAAAAGCAAATAACAAAGATTCAAATGAATCTGAAAAACAAACGGAAAGTAAACCTGCAGAAAATTCATTTGCACGTTTATTTAATATGAACATTAAATAATAAAGGAGAATTTAACTATGATTGATTTAGAAAACAGAGAAGAATTTCAAAACTCTCAAAAGTTATTAAAAGAGTTTTCGAATATGAGCCCTAAAGCTTCTGATGAAGAAGTAAAAGAGAAATACACAGAATATATGAATGCTTATTCTGAAGAATTAGCAAATGCGATTCGTAAAGATATGAAACAAGAGCAAGGTGACAACGCAGTATTAAATGCACGTAATGTTAATCGTTTAACTAACGAAGAAAAGAAATTTTACAATGCTTTAGTTTCGGAAGATCATGTTAATACAGATACTAATTGGAAAGATGGAGAACTATTACCTGAAACAGTTGTTGACCGTATCTTTGAAGATATCGAAACTGAACATCCATTATTAAAACATATCACTATTCAACGTACAGGCTTAAGAGCACGTGTGATTCGTTCAGTACCAGAAGGTCAAGTTGTTTGGGGTCCAGTGTTCTCAGAAATTAAAGGTCAATTAGAGGCTTCATTCTTTGAACAAGACGTTACATTAGGTAAAGCAACTGCATTTGTTGTAGTACCTAAAGATTTAAAAGATGCAGGTGTACAATGGGTTGACCGTTATGTACGTGCACAAATCAAAGAAGCTTTCGCAGTAGCAATTGAAAAAACTGCAATTCAAGGTTTAGGTGCTGCTAAAAACCAACCTGTAGGATTAATGAATGAAATTAATCGTACAAACGGTGCGGTATCAGAAAAAACTTCTGCAGGCACATTAACATTAGCTGATGCAGAAACATCAATCAAAGAAATTGGTAACATTATCAAAAATTTATCAATCAAAGAATACTATGATAAAGATGGTAATGTTAAACGTTCTAAAGGCGCAAGCGTATTAAACAATGTTGTTATTGCGTTAAACCCTGCAGATTACATTTATACTGGTATTGCATTTATGCAATTACACAATGGTCAGTTCGTAAGTCCAGTACCGTTCAACGTAACATTCGAACAATCTGAATTTGTACCACAAGGTAAAGCAGTAGCATTCGATAAAACACGTTACAACTTCTATGCAGGTAGTGAAGTTATCGTTCGTGAGTTTGACCAAACTTTAGCGTTAGAAGATATGGACTTATATACTGCTAAGCAGTTCTTATATGCTGAACCGGATGATAACAAAACTTCATTCGTGTATGATGTAGATTTTAGTGCATTTGGAGCACCTGCTGCATCAAATACACCAGAAGCATAAGGAGGTTTACTAATGGCTGATTATAAAGTTTTAAAAAACTATAAAGACAAACAATTAGGAAAGTCTTTAAAGGCTAATGATAAAGTGGAAATGACAGTAAAACGTGCTGAAGAAGTTGAAAAAACTTTATCAGATAAAGGCTATGAGGGACCTTTCTTAGAACGCATCAAAGAAAAGAAGTGATTAAATGATTACTTCAAATCATGTTGAAGAGTTTAAAAATCGTAATCGTATTTTTTATAATTTTGAAGATGAGCGTATAAAAAACGACTTAGAAATGTCTTTTGAAGATATAAAATCTAAATGCGGTGAATTTGACATAGAAAAAAATCTATTAGGTCGTGAGTTAGTATACGAACGAACAAGATATGTATTCAATGATAAATTAGAAGAGTTTCACAATAATTTTTTATCTAGCATTGTTCAACTTCAAATTTTAAATATGGAGGTGTCAGATGATGGCACTTCAACGTAAGAATATAGTGACTGGTGGCGATATGCGTACACCGGTTATTTTTTATAAAGCAAAACCATCAGACGATTTCTTTCCAGGTGAAACTGTGGAGGAAGTCGTTTTTCAATGCTTTGCAGATGTATACCAACCTTCACAAAAAGATTTGGATTTGACTAACAATGAAGCTAGTTTGACTATGGTTACTTATCATCCGATTGATATTGAGATTTCTAACGACATGTATTTTGAAATTCAACTTCCTAGTTACAGGAATAAAAAATACAACATTCAACAAGTCATTGATGACACAAACGACCATAGAAATATAAAAATTATTGGGAAGTTATCCGAATGAGCGTAGAAATTAAAGGTGTTCATCAAATGCTAAGGCAAATTGATGAAGCGTATGGAGAAGCAAAAATGCTCAGAGCTCAAGATAAAGCTTTGAACAAAGGAGCAAAGTATTTCGTAAGTGTACTTAAAGCTAATTTTGAAGTGTTTAGAGATACAGGTGCCAGTATAAGTGAAATAACTGTTACTGACCCTTATTTTATACACGGTAGAACTCGTATAGTTAAAGTACATTGGCAAGGCTCAAAAAATCGTTATGCGATTATTCATTTAAACGAATGGGGTTCAATTAAGCATCCTAATCCACGCGGTAAAGGTGCTATTGCTAGAACAATGTTCACAACTGAAAGACCATATAGAGAAATCATTAAGCAATCACTGGAAGGAGACTTGTAGATGTTTGATATGTTGAAAACTTTACAAAAATATTTATTAAATAACGCAACAATTGCTCAACATTGTAAAGGTCGAATTCGAGCGTACACTTATGACGAAACGGCAGATAGGTCTAATCATTACATTTTGATAGATCCTTTGGTTTCTCCACAACCTGAAACTTATGCAAGCGATACTAATTTAACAACTGAATATTTATATCAAATAGACGTTCGTGGTCCTAACTACGATGTGGTTAAACTTCTACAAGAAGAAATTCGTCAAACCTTATGGTCAATCGGCTTTAGACAAGTCGATGGAACTGATGAATATGACAACGAGTATAAATTGTATATGGATGCGCGACGTTATCGTGGAAACCCGTATACAATCGACGAATTAAGACATATAGATGAAGATATAAATGCCTAGCCCTTCATGAGAAATGAGGGGCTATTAATTTGCACAAATTTAAGGAGGAAATATAAATGGGTAGATATAATGCCGCGACAGGCTTGGGAAAAATGTACTATGCAGTATTAAAAGAAAATGCTGATGGCTCAGTAGAAACTTCAGCAATTAAAGAAGTAGATTATGTTCAAGAACTTTCAATTGAATTTGGTGAAGAACTAGAAAAAGCTTATGGTTCAAATAAAGTTGCAGAAATTGCTAAATCAGCAGGTGAAACACAATTATCATTAACATTCCATAAATTACCTATCGATGTTCAAAAAGACTTATTAGGTTTAATTGAACATGAATCAAATAAATCAGTTTATGGCTTTGGTAAATCATCTGGTATCACTTATACAGCCGTAGCTATTCCACGTACGATGGAAGACGGCTCTCAAGAGTGGTTTGGTTTATCTAAAGGTGTATTCACTCGACCAAACAAAGAAGGTCAAACTAAAGAAGATGGCGTAGAATTCGGTTCAGATGAAATTGAAGGTCAATTCATGGAGCGTGCAGTTGATGGATTTAACGAAGAATTAGCGGTAGTAATGGCTTATGATGATAAAGGCAAAACAGAAGGTCGTGACACTATCTTTAATTCTATTTTCGGCAAAACGTTTGATACTGTTCAAACAACTGCCGAACCATTAACTACACCAACTGATAACGAACCAGTAGCATAATTAATTTATAGGCGACTTCGGTCGTCTATTTTTGTATACAAAAATATTAAAACTAATTATTCGGTCTAACAGAAAACCCGATGAAAAGGAGAATATAAATTATGGCAGTTAAAAAATTTATTGAATTACAAGATGAAAACGGTGAAGTGAAAAAATTCCATGCACCTGCATTTATTAAAGGTAGTGTGGCACGTAAAGGTTTTAATTTAGGTAAAGAATTCCAAAAATTAGAGCAAAACGGTGGAGAATTTGATGATGACTTATTAGATAAATTATACAGCTTCATTGCTAATGATTTATATGATAGTCAATTCACTGCAGAAGAGTTTGAAGATGGAATTGATGCACGAGAAGTATTATCTGTAGCTATGGAACAATTAGGTGGCATTTTAGGTGACGAGGGAAAGACGACGAAATAGACGACTCTCGTTTAAAGCCTGAAGATTTCACTTATGAAAAACAATCAGAATATCTTGATATTTTATATAAAGAGTTGATGGAGAATGGTTGGAAAATGCCGGAGATAGACAACACAGATATTTATCAATTACTTCGCATAATGAACAATAAGAAGAAATCTAAAACGAAAAGAGTTAGCAAAAACGAGAGCCTAATTGGAGCAATCACAGGTAAAGATCCTAGAGCTTCTAGTTAGGCTCTTTTTTTATTTCTAAAAGAAAGGAGAGTGAGTTTAATGGCAGATGAGATTAAAGGTTTTACGATTGATTTAGGTTTAGATACATCCGATATTGATCGTGGTATGGCTAATTTAAAACGTAAATTGCAGACAACAGATGCAGAGATGAAAAAGAACCTTTCAACGTTTGATAAGGCTGAGAAATCAGTAGAAAAGTATGAAACTGAAATTGAAGGATTAAACAAAACACTTACTCAACAAGGTAGAGCGAGTGAACAAGCACAAAAGAAGTTAGACCAACTCAAACGTGCACAGGAAAGTGCAAACGATAAACTTGAAGAATCGGCACGTAACGCTCAAAAAGCTAAAAAAAGTTATGAGACTTTAGCTAATTCATACGACAAGTTGAATAACGAGTTGAAAGAGCATAAAGCAAACGTAAAATCTGCACAAGAAACACAAAAGCAAATGCAGAATACAGTGACAGCATTGAGTGCTAAGATGAAAAATGCTAAAGGCTCGGTAGACAGTTTACAAACTGAGTTTAATGAATTGAGCAAGTCTGGTAAAGCAAGCAAACAAGAATTGATTGCATTAGGCAACCAATTAGCTAAAGCTAAGATACAATATTCAAACCTTTCTAAGTCAGTTGATAGCGCTAAACGTGATTTAAATGAATCCAAAATAGCAACTGCAAACGCTAAAAATGAGTTACAGAAATTCAGTGATGCTAACAAAGACGCAATGACGAGTGCTAAAGCCTCAATGGATGTAGCTAAAAAAGAAGCTAATGCAGCAGAAAAATCTTATGCTAGTTTAAATCGTGAAGTAGGACAGTTACCTGCAAAATTAGACAGAGCGGAAAAAGAAGTATATGAAAATGCTTTAGCATACAACGTCTTACAAAATCGAATAGACGAAGCTACTGATGAAATGCGTGAATTTCATAAAGAACAGACAAAATTTTTTGGTATGGGACCTGCATTTGCAGCAATGGGTCAACGTTGGGAAGAAGTAAATGCTAAAATTAATAAAATAGGTAATAGTTTTAGAAACGTTGGCTATGTTGTGAATGGTATTGGTTTTGGTGGCTTAATATCAAACATTAGCACAGTTATTCCGATAGCTGGTAGCGCAGTAAGTGCTATTGCGGGTATCGGTGGTGCTGCAACTGCAGCTGCAGGCGGAGCTATTGGCTTAGGTGGTGCCTATGGTGTAGCTTTAGGTGCAGTTACAGCATTTAGCGGTCAAGCAACTACTGCATTAAAAATGCTTGAAGATGGTCAATTGAGAATTACATCGCAAGTTAAAAGTTATCAATCAGCTTTAAGCGGTTTGCAAAATCAATGGAAAGGTTTAGTGCAAGCAAATCAAGCATCAATCTTTAATACTATGACTAATGGTATTAATATAGCAAGAATTGCTTTAACTAGGTTAACACCTTTTATCACTAAAACCACAAATCAAATTGCGCAAGCTTCTGCTAAAATGCGTGATTGGGTTAAATCCTCACAAAATGCAAATAATGCCTTCAAACTCATTAACAATATAGGACCGCCTATATTCCAAAATTTATTAAATGCAGCAATGAAAGTGGGAGACGGTATTACCCACATGTTTACACAATTTGGACCTTTATTCACATGGACAGGTAAAGGTATTGAAAGTCTAGCTAATAAATTTAATGCTTGGGCAAATAGTACAAGTACTGATAAAGGGATAGCTCAATTTATTCAATACACAAAAACTAATCTGCCTATTGTTGGTCAAATATTTGGCAATGTGTTCAGTGGCATTGTTAGTTTGTTCCAAGCGTTTAGTGGACATTCACATGATGTGTTACTTGGTATGCAAGGGGTAACGAAGTCATTTAAAGATTGGGCTTCTAATTTACAAGGTACTGAGGGCTTTAAAAACTTTATTGCTTACCTTAATACAAATGGTCCTAAAGTGTGGCAATTACTTAAAAATATAGGCAATATAATTGTTGGTTTAGTTAAGGGTATGGCACCTGTAGGATCTATAATGCTTAGCATTACGACTGCAATCACAGGTTTTATAGCTAAAGGTGCTACAGCTAATAACACAATGGGACTAATGACAGGTATCTTAACAGTAGTTGGCGGTGCATTAGCTGCAATTCTTCCAATGTGGGGAGTGTATAAAACAGTTGTTGGAGGAGCGTCATTAGTAACAGGTGCATATAATGCAATAGTGAATGTGACTAAAACCTCAATGGCTATTTGGACAGGTGTGACACGAGCGCTTGCATTAGCCCATATATTAAATGCTAGAAACACTTCATTAGCGACTATAATGACAGGTAAATACTCTATTGCTACAAAAATTGCAGCATTAACTACTCGTGGTTTAGGTTTAGCCATTAGATTTATGACTGGTCCTATTGGTCTAGTTATCACCGCTATTGGTGCATTAGTTGCAGGTATCATATATCTGTGGAAGAACAACGAAACTTTTCGTAACTTTGTTATCAATGCGTGGAACGCTATTAAAAACACGGCTATTTCTGTTTTTGGCTTTTTAAAACCATATCTCATAGGTATATGGAATGGTATAAAAACTGTTTCAATCGCAGTTTGGAACACACTTAAAACAGCAGCTATTGCAACCTGGAATGGAATTAAATTTGCAATACAAAATCCTATTCAAGCGTTGAAAAATACAATTTCATTTATTTGGAATGCAATTAAAATAGGTGCAGTTCTTGCTTGGACAGGTATAAAAACTGCAGTTATGTTAATAATTCAAGGTTGGCTCACTGCAGTTAAGGTTTATTTTGGTATGTGGAAAGCAGTTATTACTGCAGTTTGGAACGGTATCAAAATAGTTTCAATTGCAATTTGGAATGGCATTAAAAATGGTGTAATGGCGATTATTCGTGTATGGTTTACGTTGGTAAAAGCTAACTTCGCTATGTGGAAAGCTATTATCACAGCTACATGGAACGCAATCAAGACGGTTTCGATTGCCATATGGAATGCAATCAAGATTGGGGTATTAGCAATTATTCGTGGTTTAATTGCGAGTGCGAAAGTGATCATTGGTGGTTTAAAAACCTTTGTAGTAAGTGCGTGGAATGCAATTAAAACTATATCAATTGCGACATGGAACGCTATTAAAAATGGTGTGTTAGCTGCAGTCCGATTATTAAGTACAGGTGTACGTAAAATCTTTGGAGTTTTAAAATCGTGGATAATATCTACATGGACCTCTATTAAAAACAAGGTCGTTGCGTTAGCAAAATTATTATATGTAGGTGCCAAAGCAGCGTTTAATTCATTGTGGAACGCCACTAAGAAGATATTTACCACACTCAAGAATTGGACTTTAAACAATTGGAGAGCACTCAAAAACGGTATTGTAAAATTAGCAAAAGCAATCTACACAGGTGTGAAAAATGCCTTTAATAGTTTGTGGTCTAGTACAAAAAATATTTTTAATAAACTAAAAAACTGGGTAATCAACACATGGCGCTCATTAAAAAATAGTGTCGTAAAACTTGCTAAGTCTTTATATTCGAGTGTCAAAAATACATTTAACAATTTATGGTCAAGTACCAAGAATATTTTTAGTAAATTAAAGAATTGGCTAGTTAATACATGGCGTTCTATTAAAAATAAAGTGACTGATTTAGCCAAATCGCTATGGAACAGTGTTCGTGGAACTTGGAACCGTATGAAGTCCGGTACACATAACACAATGTCGAAAATTGCTAGCAGTACAAAAGCAAGTTGGCGTGGCATGAAGAATTCAGTCGTGGATATGTCAAAAGCTTTATGGTCTAAAGTTAGATCAACTTTCACAAACATGCGTGATGGTTTGAAATCTATCATTGGCAAGATTAAAAGTCATATCGGTGGCATGGTCAACTCGGTTAAAAACGGTTTGAATAAATTAATCGAAGGTGTCAATTGGGTAGCTGGTAAATTAGGTATGGATAAATTACCTAAAATCAAGTTACACACAGGTACAGAAAGTACTCACACACAAAACTATGTGACTAACGGTAAGTTAAACCGAGGTACTATCGCAACTGTTGGAGATAAAGGTAAAGGTAATGGACCAGGTGGTTTTAGACATGAAATGATACGCTACCCTAACGGTAAAACGGCGATTACACCGAACAGAGATACAACAACATTTTTACCTAAAGGCTCAACAGTTTACAATGGTGCACAAACTCATGCAATGCTAACTCGCCCACAATTCAATATGGGTACAATACCTAAATTTGCTGGAGGTACTAAAAAAAATATGCTTGCAGCCGTCGGCGAAAAAGCGGGTAAGCTATTTAATGGTGCTAAAAAACTTAGCCATGATGCAATGGATGATGTTGGCGGTAATTTAAAACAAGCTAAAGAATGGGGCAGTGAAAAAGCCTCACAAATTAAAGACGCAGCCGGAAAAAGTAAAGATTGGATAAAAAATAAAATCGGCGACTTAGAAGATTATATGGAGCACCCTGGTAAACTTCTAAATAAAGTACTAAGCACCTTTGGTGTTAACATGGACGCGTTTGGTATTAGTAAACAAGCTGAATTACCTTATAACATGATGAAAGCAATGTTTAAAAAGTTAAAAGACGCAGCTAAAAACTTAATTAGTGGTTGGTTAGAAGATGAATTCAGTGGTGGTGGGGGTACCAACCCATTCGCTGATAATAGTTCTTATAAATGGGTTCGCGGTTGGTCTCCTTCTGGGCATGCAGGAATCGACTATGCTGCTAGCGTTGGTACTAAAATACCGTCATCAATAGATGGTAAAGTTATCAAATCTTGGGCATCCCCATATGGCGGAGGAAACGAAACACAAATTTATGACGGATCTAAATATACACATATATTTATGCACCAATCAAAACGAAAAGTAAGTGCAGGACAGAAGGTACACCAGGGTCAAATTATCGGTTTGACTGGTAACACTGGTAACTCAACAGGACCTCACTTACATTGGCAAGTCAATAAAGGCAAAGGTTTCTTAAATAACCATCCAGATAGTGTAAACCCATTAACGTGGGCGAAACAAGCAGCTAAAAGTGGAGGTAAATCTGGTGGCTCACGTGCAGCAAGTAAGTGGCGTCCGGAAATTATCAAAGCGTTAAAAGCTAATGGTTTACCAACAAGCAGTAACTATGTCAACGCATGGATAAGACAAGTACAAAGTGAAAGTGGCGGTAACGCTGGTGCCGTTCAAGGAAACATTGGAGATATAAATAATAGAACTGGTAATCTTGCGAGAGGTTTATTACAAGTAATTCCACCAACATTTGCTGCAAATAAATTACCAGGTCATGGTAACATCATGAATGGTTTAGATAACGCTATGGCTGCAATCAATTATGCCAAAAAACGTTATGGTAAATCAGGCATGTTACAAGTTATCGGTCAGGGTCACGGTTACGCCACAGGAGGCCTAATCAAAAATGCGGGTTGGTATAATATTGCCGAAGGTGGTTATCCTGAGTGGGTAATTCCAACAGACCCTAATAGAAGAACAGATGCAATGAAATTATTAGCACTTGCTGCAAAAGACATTGAAGGTAGTAAAACATCAGGTAATAAACGACCAAGTGCATTCAGTAATAAATCTGTTACGAATGATAACAACGATACAGAATTATTACTTAAAATGATTGAAGGACAACAACAACAGATTTCATTACTCATGCAACTTGCACGTAGTAATCAAGATATTGCAGATAAAGATTTTAATACTTACTTAGACGGTAGAGCATTAAACAAAAACAATAACGAACAACAAGCATTGAATGCCGCTACTAGAATGATGGGACGGTGATAAACTTTGACGAACGTAGGTTTTAAGATATATGACCCTAATATGAATGAACTTAAATTTCCAGTTGGTGTAAAGCCACTGGATTTTTTAGTTTCATCATTGGAAAAAGAACGATATACAGAAAATATTAAAGGTATTCCAGGAGCCGTAGATTATGGTTTTGATTATAAGGGCAGGAATGAGTGTTCCTTGAATTTTTGGTTGAGACACTATCATGATGAATATGACTTCCATTTACTAATTTCAGAACTCAATGAATTATTAGATAGCCAACCTTATTTTTATGTAGGTCGTAATGATTTACCTACTAGAGTTTTAAGAATAACAGTAGACGGGTCATATACACCCGAAAGAATACTAGGAAGCATGTATGCAAAATTAGAGGTTCCTGTAAATATTAGTGGATTACCATTTTGGCGTACAAAATACACAACTCAAGATGTAGAAACAAAAGGGTTTGAGGCAATCGCTGAACAGTTTGGCTTAGCTGACGGATTAAATATTGATTATCCAAAATACACATTTACAGAGAACAAATTTACCGTGTGGAATGGTGGAAACGTCACATTAGATCCACGTAATATGCCATTAAAAATTAAGCTGAAACACTTAGTAACGGACGGTAAATTTAAACTAACGAATAAAACAACAGGAGAAACGTTTGAATATTACACACCTCGAACAGGTAATACCGTTGATTTAGACGGTGTACAAGCATTTGTAGGATATCAAGCGAATAGGTTAAGACAAACAAACAGAAAATATATCAGTATCGTTCCTGGTATTAATGAAATTGAATACAGTGGCGGGACAATGGATGACATTGAATTTGATTTCCCGTTTTATTATAAATAAGGAGTGATAGTATGGCTGGGAGACACGTACTTGACGGTCTTTGGGATAGAAGTAATTTAACCGGTACAAATAACAATTTTAAATATTTATTTGACGGCGTGGAAACTGCGCAAAGTGATGTGAAAGACTTAACTAACGATTACAATAATTCAAAAGTTGATACTGATAACAAAATGGGTTATTTGTTTGAAAATATCGGAGAAGTTAAAGGGTTATCAAAAAAAGCAAATGACGCTTTAAATGAGGCTCAAGAATTAAAAGCACAAAGTGATAGAACGAATGAAAGACTAGATAATATTATCGCATCAAGCGGTACTTCAGACACAGAAGTCGTAGACGCTCGTGGGTCATATAAAGTTTTAAGTGAACGATTATCAGATTATGATAAGAAAAGAAATTTTGCACTTAAAAAAGACAGTGAACGTAACTTTTTAGATTTTCATCAAGAAAATAGTGCTCAATTAAATGATAATACAATCAAAATCAATAAAGATAGGGATTTAACTTTATCAATCGCATTAAGCACGAAAGATAAGTTCATTTTAAACTTTGGTAAAAATTTAAACGACGATTTTATTAAGTTTAAAAATATGGACTATGTAGGTCAAGTGACATCATCATCTGCACAATCGGTAACAGATAACTTTGCTCAATCAATGGTTAGCGACGGTACTGTTACTGGTTCAGGCGATAACTGGTATGCAGCAACGATTGGCACAAAAGTAAATTATACGTTTACAGGCTCATCAATTACATTGCGTATTTATGTCGACGCTCGTGGTGGTATGTGGAAAGCGTCAATTGACGGTTCATTTATTAAAAATATATCTACTAATTTAGGTGCTTATGACACAAGTAGCAGCTTAGGTGCTAATGTGTATGAAGTGAACATTGCTAGTGGTATGGATAATAAGCAACACACTTTAACACTTGAATTTTTAGGACAAGATGATAAATATCCAACATCATCACCTCGTGGTTGGTTGCGCATAAAATCTGCAACATCTAAACCAGGATATGATTTTGATACCTTTGTTTATGTGGTTAAAGGCGCAACCGTAACTAAAACACAAAATGCTTTATATGATAGTAACAAAGAATTTGCTTTTTCTGTGGACTTTGGCGACCGTACGGAATGGATGCCAGAACACAATAGCACAGGTACTTTAAAACTAAGTGATAAAGGCAAACAAACGCTACTTATTGACAACAAAGAAGTGAGTATGGCTCAAAGTTTATCTGAAACATCATTTACAGAAGTTAAAATACTTCAAAATTTATTTGGTGTACATCCAACCACAGATGAAAAGTATTGTGAGTTTATCATTGTAACTACAATCACATCTCGTGGAGTTAAATTTAATACTAAAGTAAAGTGGCTAAAAGAAACAACGGTAAAAAGTGGGTATGTGAATATGTTTACAGTAAACCCTAATTTCGCAACAGACATTGTTACATCCTACGGCACTAAGTACACAACGCAAATATTTGATAATAGTTATGAATATTTGCAAGATGAGGCGCCGTATTCATTTGCGGCAGTATCATCATTCTTTAATGATTTATATTTAATCTGTCATAACAATAACGCTTATGACACGTTGCGTATGGGAAATACAGATCGTGACGGTGATTTATACGGTAAAGGTTTGTTTGCATTACAACACCGTAACAACGATTTACAAAAGCTATATCCTAAAACATATACCAACCATAAAACACAAAAAGGCGAAGTGTATCAATTTGAAGGCTACTTCGGTTTTGGTAAGTTACCTATGGTCAATGCGTTATTAGGTTAATTCAAGTCGGCTACATGCCGGCTTTTTATTTTGAGGTGGTGGAAAGTTGGAAAACCTATTTTTTATAAGAGATTTAGAAGGCGAAGAGTATTATTTGCAGGGTACGATAAAGCATGAACAAGAGTTAAATGGCGATGAGCGTATCGATATGGATATACCATACACAGAAATGAATAGTATCTTTTTAGATCAACAAGACGACTTAAAAATGTGGGTTATTCTTTTTGAAGGTAAAGAATACAGAATTATAAGCAGTAAATTAAGTGGTTATGGCGATAAATATAAAGTAAGCGTCACTGGTATTTTACACATGCTTGATTGGTTAAATACACACCGTATTTACCCAACAACAGACGCTAGTTTTACCACAAAAGAGGCGTTCGATTTAGTGTTTAGTGACACACCTTTTGACTATGTGACCGTAGATACTGCAAATAGTGTACGATTTGAGGGTATTGGTGGTGGCGAAACACGACTAGAGATATTCAAAAAGTTTATTGAAGGTTTTGAATATGAAATGAAGTTAGTCGGTAATGTTTGTTATTTATATAATCAAATTGGTAATGACGCAAACTTTGAGTATCGTCACAAAGTAAACACTCAAGATATTGAAAAAGAAGTAGACGCATCAGAAATGTGGACTTATATGCGTGGGTATGGTGATTATCGTGAAGAAGGTGGCGCTGATGAAACCGAAGATAAAACGACTACATCAACGTCTACATCAGCATCCGGTTACAAAAAAACAAGCGTAAAAGTAGTTGAAAGTAACGAAAGTGAAGAAGATGTAACTAAAAAAGCTAAACTCAAACGTGAATACACATCACCACTCGCAGAAATCATTGGTATACGAGAAGGCCCGCCAATCATGAATGCAAACATCAAAAAGCAAGAAACGATGGATAAGCGATTAAAAGATGCAGTGGATAAAAGTGTTAATATTTCATTCACGGCAGATATATATGACATGACTAAACACGGTTATAGGTTTCAACACGCAGAACTCGGCGACCGTGTATTTTTAGTTGATGAACGTATCGGTTTAGATACAGAAATACGAGTGGTTAAAATAGATAGAGAAGTTAATAGTGAAGGTTATTTGACTAACATTGAGATTACATTTGGTACGCAAACTAGTGGTGAAACATACAGTGGGAACATGAGTACAGCCGTTAAAGATATTCAAGATTTATTGGAAGGGCGTAAAAAGATTAAGTTTGATGTGTTAGATAAGCGTAGTCAATCAATGGTTAATAAACTAACCAACACATCAAGTGAATTAGCATTTGATGTGAATGGTATTCATGCCGTAGATAAAAACAATGCGAATAATCAAATGACATTAAATAGTAGTGGTTTAATGTTATCAACAGATGCAGGGAATACAGCTAAAACGGCCATTACTGCTGAAGGTATTGTAGCAGATGCAATCACGGCCGGTTCAATTTGGACTGAAAACGTTAATGTGATTGGACCGAAAGGTTACATGTCAATAATAGGCAATGAATTGATGTCAATTGATCCTAACAGTTTATCAAGAACAATTTTAAGTCCGACAGGTTTAACTATCACAAGACCTGACGGGGCTATTTATATGGTTAACGGTGTACCTGTTATGGATTTAGAAGTACAAAAAAATCTATTTCGCTATTCAACAGTAGAAAATAATGGTCGCTATAATTTAACATCTGAAACTGATCCACAAGTTTTTGAGTATTTTTACACACAACATAAAGCAAGATATTTAAATGTATCTTATGCGATTGGTTGGGACTATAACAATGAAACTGAAAGTGGGACTGTTGAAATCATTGTAGAAGAGTTTGGTAACGGTAATAAAAATAGGAAAGCAAGCTATAAAACGGTTGCTAAACGTACAGATGATGAAGTCTATGGTGTTATACAAATTGATTTAGGCGTGCCAACTTATGAGCCATTAAATTGCTATCTTAGATTTAGACGCATTGGTGGTACGTCAAAAGATAAAGTGACAGCACGTAGTACTAGAATTTCAATGAGAGGATGATTAAATGAATTGGTTATTGTTTTTAAAATATATAGACGGAGAATATCATATTGTGCAAGCAGGGTCTGACATTGTACCTACAGAACCGTTCGATAAGGTGTTGCCCACAACTGAAAAGGTCGCTCGCCAATCTGAAAAAGTTTATTTTGATGGAGAGAAGCTTAAATTAAAAGAAGGGGAAACGCTTTTAAGTGTCGAAGAATTAAACGCTAAACGAGTTGACCCTTTAACAATTGAAGAAGAAAAAGCTCAACCTGTCATTTACGACGTGGAGGTGTAGATCATGAAAGATAACGAAACAACATATAAAATGTTTTCTATCTTTATGCTTGGTGTAGGTTTAATGATGTTCGAGCGAGGCTTTTTTTGGACTAAAGAACAAAACGACGTATTAGATGATAGCGATTTTTATATGGCACTTCATCAGATTATGCCAATTTGGATGTGGGGCGTAATGGGAATGATTTTTAGTATACTTATCATCATTGCCCCTTTCTTTTTACCTAAGCAACATCTCAATAATAAATTTAATTACTTATGCTTAATAGGAGGTACTGGAAACGGTATCTTCTATTTTTTAATGACTTCGGCATCTATATATAATGCGATTAATTGGTTATCACCTTTGCAATTTGCAACGCTGACCACAATCAATATTTTAATAGGTTTTTACGGGGGTGCTGCAGTTGTCAGAAAACGATAGCCGTTTTGTAACACGTACAGAATGGCTCGATAACAACATTAAGGTTGATGAAAAGATAGATAAAGTTGATAGAAAACATACAGATGCTTTAAACAACTTATCTATAAAAGTAGAACGCCAAAGCGTTTTACAAGAACAATCTCTTGAAAGTCAAAAGAAGTCAGAAAAGCATCTAGAAAAACTATCAGAAACCATGGGAAGTTTTGGGACTAAATTCACAGATATGGAGTACCAAGTAAAAGATCATAGTAAGCAACTCGAAACTGTTAGCGAAGTGATTAAAAAGAAAAAAGATTATAGCGCAACAGTTGTAGGAGCAGTGATAACTGGTATTTTTGGCGTAATAATAGCGTCAATCGGTTTTGCTGCAGCATTCTTTTAAGTCGGTTATTAGGTTAACCGGCTTTTTATTTTGAATAAGGAGTGAAATAAATGAAGGATTTTTTAGGTATTAACTGGCAAATCAGAATGACACATTCAGTAGGTATCATTCAACTCATTGCAAGCGCAGTATTGCCTGTACTCGTCTATCTAGGTATCGACTGGCAAGCACTAACTTCATGGCATGCAGTCGGTCATGCAATCGTGCAAGTAATTTCCAACCCAATCGCAATCGGCACAATCTTAGTGAATATGTATTTCTCGGTCATTGACGGTACAAGCACAGGTTTAACAGATAGTCCACAAGCAAGAGCGTACCATAGACCGAATAATGATTAGGAGTGAATTTAAATGACAGAATATTGGAATGGCGTTCCTGTTAGATACGATTTATTACCAATCGGCACACGACGAAACGGGGAACGATTACACACTAAAGATGGCAAACCTAAGTTTGCAGTTATTCATGACACAGGGAATTTAGACTCGACTGCACAACAAAATGTAAACTATTATAGAAACACTTACAATGTTCCTTGGTCACAAGTGGCAAGCGCTCATATCTTTGTTGATGATAAAGAGGCAATTATATGTATTCCAGTTACGGAATGTGCATGGCATGTTATGTTAAATACAACTATCGATAACGCATGGTATGGTGCTGATGCAGACTATGCAGCATTCGGTGTAGAAGGTTGTTACTTTACAGATAAAAAACGTTCTCTCAAATCATTAGAGAATACAGCTAAAGTTATGGCATATTTAACTAAGTTTTGGAAAATCAACTACAAAAATGAAATGCCGGGACATCAAGATATACAATTCGATAAACAAGATCCGGGCAACTTACTTGCAGCATGTGGTTTAGGTCGAGATACACATAACTTTGATTTATACATTGCTAAGTATATGAATGAAACTAAAGTACCAGTGATTAAAGGTAAGAAAGCTGGTAACAATGCTAAGAAAGTAACAAATATTAAATCTAGACCTAAAACAAAATCATATCAAGACGCTATCAACTACATGTATAGTTTGAAAGGGAAATATGTAGACTTTGATGGAATGTATGGCGAACAATGTATGGACTTAGCAGTTCAATATGTTCACCACATAACAGATGGCACAATTAGAATGTGGGGTAATGCGAAAGACAGTATCTTAAACGTATTCCCTAAAGGTTGGCAGATTGTTAAGAATACACCTAGCTATATTCCTCCAGTTGGAGCAATCGGTGTATGTACGACTGGAATATATCAAGAATACGGACATATTTATTTAGTATGGGATAATAGTGGTGGCACAAATACACAAACTGTTTTAGAACAAAACTTTGACGGAAATCACAACACACCTGCTAAATTACGTGTAGATAATTTCTACGGAACAACTCACTACATTGTACCGTCATTTATTAATGAAAGTTACGATGTTAAGAAGATTACTAAAGTTAATATTCAGAAACCACAAGCACCAGTTATCAAAGAAAAGTTACCTAAAAACCTAACATGGTCTAAAGAACCATACTTCAAAGCTAAAGCTGGTGAGAATGGTGTAACTATTCGTGAAGACGTTAAGAATGGTTATATGAAGAAAACTAAGCTATTCTACAAAGCGAATTTCAGCCCGTTTTATGTATATGAAGTTCGAGAAGGTTGGGCTAGAGTGTATTCAGAAACTGCAAATTACTGGGTAAGACGGGAAGATCTAATCATCACAGAAAAACTTACGCCTGCTGGCGGTAAAACTAAAGCAGTTGAAACAGTCAAAGCCAAAGGACAAACACAACAGCAACAAAAGATTGCTAAGAAGTCTAAACCTAAAGTTGCAGTAGGACAAATTCCACCTACTAAATTAACATGGAGTAGAAAACGTTACTTCAAAGCACAATCAGACGCATTAGGTGTAACAATCTGTGAGCGTCATGGTGGCAAAGGCAACTACTCATGGAATAAGACGAATATCACCTACCCACAAGGTCAAACATTCTATGTTTATGAAATCTTAGATGGTTGGGCTAGAGTACATGGAGAAAGTGATAATTACTGGGTATGGCATGAACGTTTAAGAATTACAAAAGTATTCTAGTGTGTTCTACTATGTATAGAACATTACCTAAGCATTCCAATTTAGGGTAGTCCTAGCGACTGCCCTATTTTTTACGTTCGTCTATACGTTCGTATGATTTTTATTATATTCTATAAATAATATTATATTAAATGTAATGTAAAAGGGGTATAATAATGTATGAATACGAATCAAAACATCCAAATGCTAATGATTTTCAATGTCCTCCAAAAGAAGCAGATTTGGCTGAAGGCATAACATTTTATAAATGTAGCGATACAAAGGAATTGCCAAGTCAGTATATGGAACCTATGATAGAAAAAGGTTCAAGACCTCCCAAAAACAATGAAGAAAGATGTTTAATGTGTGGTCATTCTGTCTTTGTGGATAATAAAGATATATTTGAATTAATTAACAAAAAGGGCAGAATAGCAAAAGGAATTAAAGATAAATGGAGATTTATCTTTTCTTTTGAAGGAAGCAAATTTAGTAAATATCAATCTACACCTTCAAAAATTAATAAAAAGCATTATACATATTGGCACCACGGGAATAAAGATATAATATATAGTTATAATAGTGCTATAAACGACTGAAAGGAGTGGTGATATGGCAATAGTATTCTCAAAATTAATTGACATATTTGATGAATTCATGTATCCAACCTTCTTTTCATATGAAGCAAACGTGGATGGCGAAACCAAACTATTTATAACGATATTTGCATATTATGAAGAAAATAGTAGAAAAGACTATTTTTTTAATGTACCAGTGAACAAAAAAAAAATATTCACAGCTTATACATGGTAAAATTGAAATTAGATCTTTGTTTGTAAATAATAAAAATGGCTTTTTTACAGAAGGATCACCTGAAAATGTAGTAACTATAGAACCGGTACATTTAGATTTTAATACTCGCGATTATTTGCCGGAAAAGAATTTATTTCTGGTATATGATGATAATGAGTTTTTAATTGTAGATTTAGAAGACATGAATTCTGAGTTAGATAATAGTGATGCCGTAGATAAATTATTTGATTTAAACATTGGTAAACAAATAAATTCATCTGAATACAATAATAAAGAAGGGCTAATGATCGCTTTTAGTAATGATAATCAAATTATAAAAGCAGATTCACTAGGGGTATTGATAACTAAGACGAGTGAATTATTTAATAAAATAAGTGATAACCTATTAAATTTAAACGTAGTTAAACCTTTTGAAAGTAGTTTTGGTATTTCTTTGGAATTTGATTCTTTAAATTTAGATATTAATGATAACAATATATATATTGATAAATTTTTAAATCTCCTAAACTTTGTTTCTAATGATAAAAAAAGAGGAATTTTTCAGTGAATTTTTGGGAATGTACTCTACCAAAGAAAAAGATGAGCTCTTAAATATTCTTAATGAATTAAGCTCCAATAACATAGAAATGAAAAGTATGTATTATAATAATATAAAGGAAATTTATAAAGGAAGTATATTAAAACCATCAGAAGCGAAGAATTTTATCAATAGTATATATAATACAATAGAAACAAAGAAAATTTTAAATATTGAAAATGCAACTATATATAAAATAGATGTGAAAAATAACTCATTTGGAGTTATAATTGATAATGATATTTATACTGGAAAATTAGGGGAAAGTTTACAAAATAAAGAACAAACACAATTTACAGTTCCTTCAGAAAAAAACATTGTCTTAACACAAATATTTAAGAAAGATGAATTTACTAAAAAAGAAAGAAAGCATTATATATTAGAATCTATGAATTAACTAACACTCACCAAAAAGTGGGTGTTTTTCGTTATAATAAAGAAGTTACCTTGGTTGATGAGATTAAACCGTATCTTAATAGGTACGGTTATTTTTTTATGCCTAATTTTCAAAAAACACAAACCACGTTCTTATGAGCGTGGTTTTTTCATACAAATAAAAAATATTTAAGGATACATATAAAAGTGTTATAATTAATTTATCACTTTCGAGTAAGTCCTCATTATTTATTATATTTTTTCAACCACATCTAAATTGATGTGGTTTTTTTATTTAGGGACTCGGGTCCCTAAAAAGTCCCTAAAATTTTGTATTATATGGTGTGTTATTAATAGGCAAAATAAAAAGAACCCCGTCGTTATGGGATTCTTAATTTCGAAAAGTGTTTAATTTTCGGTTAATAACGTCCTGGGAGGGATACTATAAACCTTATAACAACGGGTTTCATGGGGTTTTGGGTCCCTAATGGGTCCCTAAAAATCACATTGCGCTTATTATTTGCGTTGCTTTTTCATCTTCTTCTTTGTATGTTTCTTCAAGTAAATGTGAATAAACTTCTGTGGTTACTGATATATTTTTATGTCCTAGTCTTTTCGAAATGTAATATATAGAAATGCCTTTGGCTAATAAATATGAACAGTGAGTGTGTCGCAGTGCGTGAGAAGTAATTTCTTTGATACCTAAATTGTTACAATATATTTTTAAACGTTTGTTAACTGCATTGTTTGTTAGTCCACCAAATATAGTTCCGTCAATTGTTCTAGGTAATTGATCAATAGACTTAATGATATGGTTCATATCTTTTTGACTAATAGACACGTAACGTGGTGACGAATCTGTTTTATGCTCATCAATATAAATTTCGCTTTTAACTTGATTAATATATTCACGTTTTAGATTTAAAGCACCACTTATACGACAACCAGTACAAATCATGATGAATAGTACAAGTGATGACGCATTGTCTTTAGTCATCAAATGCTGCTTTAACAATTCATAGTCTTTTAGATTGATATACTTACTATCTTCACTTTTGTTTGGGTTACTAGCTCTATAACTAACTTTAAAAGTAGGGTTCTTTGCTATAAGCCCTTCGTATACTGCATCATCTAAAGATGTTCTAATATAACCGTTTAGCTTTCTAATAGATTCTTTAGAATGGTGTTTTGAAAATTCATTAATAAAATCTTGATAATGATATCTGGATAAGTCTTTTAGTTTCTTTTTACCGATAGGATGATTGTTGATATGTTCAATTGCAGAGGTATAGGATTTATATGTTTTAGGTGTCACAGTCGATTTTTTAAACGTTTCGCACCAGGTTTTGAAATAGTCGTATAACGTTAAATTAGGTTCGTATTCAATACCTTGCTTTAATTCATTTAACTTATCTAACCCTGCAGAATTCGCCTCACGTTTCGTTCTAAAACCTTTCTTTCGATATCTTTTACCCTCATATTTAAACTCATATTGCCATTTTTTACCGTCATAACATCGTGTTTGCATGTTATCCCTCCTCAAAAAAGGTAAAAAAATAATAAGGGTAGGTGGACTACCCTAAATTTTGCTATTATTATTGATTATCCATTTCATTATTCATTACATCAGATACGCGATCATTAAATTCATATTGTGAAATTTGGCCATTATCTTTTTGCTCTGCTAAATCATTCACTTGTTTTTGACCAGATTCAGACATCCAAGTTGGATCAAAATCAGTAGGAGGTAATGAATTTAAATCAACATGATTATTTTGTTCATTTTCCCTCATACCTTCATCATATCTTTGCTGTTCTTCAGGTGTTAATTCACCATCAGTAGAGACAGGATTATTTGCTAAATATTCATCACTATATTGGTTTTGATTATTACTAGATTGCTGAGTATTTTGACTTTGTTGAGATTGTTGTTCTTGCTCTTGAGTTGCAGGTCGTTGTTCATTTGTGGCATTTTCTTGTGTGTTTTGTTCTTCAGTAGACTTATTATCTTCGTTTTCTTGAGATTTCTTTTCTTCTTTAGACTTTTTATCTTCTTTAGTTTTCTCATCTTTTTTATCGTTAGCTTTCTTTTCAGTAGTGCTTTCTGATTTTTTATTTTCATCTTCCTTAGTATCATCTTGGCTACAAGCACTTAGCACAAGTGTAGCTGCAAATAATGTTCCTAGTAATTTTTTCATATGTATGCTCCCTT
>ERZ1023442.61-NODE-61-length-47209-cov-18.177016_pt1 | contig 47209 bp, 36 predicted proteins | sample MGYA00380521_ERZ1023442 | MGnify/ENA primary metagenome ERZ1023442 (study PRJEB33173, sample SAMEA4830294) | metagenome | study: EMG produced TPA metagenomics assembly of the PRJEB25223 data set... | reverse complement strand
CAATAACTTTGACAATAACTTCTAAACCTTCCTTGTCTTCATTAGTAAATCGATCTGTGATAGGTGCATCAATATCTAGAACCCCAATTATTTCATCATTGACATGAATTGGAATAACTATTTCTGATTTACTATTTGCATCGCAAGCAATGTGGCCTGGGAACGCGTGTACATCTTTAACTAACTGAGTTTTATCTTCTGCAACTGCAGTACCACAGACACCTTTGCCAATTGCAATATGAACGCAAGCTGGATGACCTTGGAAGGGTCCAAGAATGAGTTCTTCATTTTCAATTAGATAAAAACCAACCCAATTAATTTGATCTAAATTATCATTTAATATAGCTGATGTATTGCTTAGAATTGCGATAAGGTTCTGTTCGTCTTCGATTAAACTTTGAAGCTGTTTCGTTAATAAATTATAATTTGTTTCTTTTATCAATGGCATATGCTTACCTCATTTTGTTATTTTTAATAAAAGTATAAATGGAAAAATTTATTCTATCAATTCATTCATTTACTATTTTAATGAAAGCGGTATTTGCGTTATAATAATGATAATATAGGAGGAGAATGAGATGGTTTTATACACAATATTAGCAATAATTATCATTGTTTTAATCATTGTAGGAATCATGTTTTATTTACGTTCTAATAAACGAAAAATTGTTGAAGAAGCTGAAGAACGTAAGTTAAAAGTTCAAAGATTACCTTTTGAAGAAAATTTAAAACAACTTTCTGAATTAAATTTAAAAGGTGAAACTAGAAAAAAATATGATGCCTTTAAGAGAGACACCTTAGACTATACAAATAACTATTTAGCACCTGTAGAGGAAAAAATCCACGATGCTGAAATTCAACTTGATAAGTTTCAATTTTCTGGAGCTCAAAGTGACATTGATGATGCACATGAATTAATGGATAAATATGAAGCTGGGTATCAACAACAAGTTGAAGACGTTAATGAAATTGTTTCTTTACATAAGGAAAATGAACAAGTTTATGAAAAGTGCAAGACTAATTATCGAGAAATGAAGCGTGATGTGTTAGCTAACAGACATCAGTTCGGCGATGCAGCTTCACCACTTGAAAAAAGAATTGAATCATTTGAGCCAGAACTTGAACAGTATGAAGAACTTAAAGAAGAAGGTAATTACGTTCAAGCACATAACCACATTATGGGTCTAAATGAATCTATGAATGAAGTCCAAAAGTATATGGATGAAATTCCAGAACTAATTAGAGAAGCCCAAAAAGAACTACCTGGACAATTTCAAGATTTGAAATATGGTTGTCGCGACTTAAAGATGAACGGTTATGATCTAGATCACGTTAAAATCGATGGTACGCTACAAAGCTTAAAGACAGAGTTGAATTTTGTAGAACCTATGATCAGTCGTCTTGAGTTAGATAATGCAAACGATAAACTTGAACAAATTAATGATAAGCTTGATGAAATGTATGATTTGATTGAGCATGAAGTTAAAGCTAAAAATGAAGTGGAAGAAACTAAAGAACAAATTACTGATGAATTGTTCAAAGCACGTGAGATGAATTACACATTACGTACAGAAATTGACTATATTCGTGAAAATTATTTCATAAATGAAAGTGATGTTCATAGCATTAGACAACATGAGAACGAAATTCAAAATTTAGTAGCTGTATATGATGAAATTCTTAAAGAAATGGCTAAATCTGCTGTACGTTACAGCGAAGTTAAAGACAACCTAGAATATTTAGACGATCACGTTAAAGTAATTAATGAGAACCAAGAAAAATTACAAAATCATCTTATTCAATTGAGAGAAGATGAAGCTGAGGCAGAAGATAATCTTTTAAGAATTCAATCTAAAAAAGAAGAAGTTTATCGTCGACTTTTAGCTTCAAATTTAACAAGTGTACCAGAAAGATTCATTATTATGAAAAATGAAATTGACCATGAAGTTCGTGAAACTAATGATCAATTTAGTGAACGTCCAATTCACGTTAAACAACTTAAAGATAAAGTTGCCAAAATTGTTATTCAAATGAATACTTTTGAAGATGAAGCAAATGATGTGTTGGTGAATGCCGTATACGCAGAACGTTTAATTCAATATGGTAACCGTTATCGCAAAGATCATAATAATGTAGATAAGAGTTTAAACGAAGCAGAACGCTTGTTTAAAAATAATCGTTACAAACGATCAATTGAAATTTCAGAACAAGCACTTGAAAGTGTAGAACCTGGAATTACTAAATATATTGAAGATGAGGTAGCCAAAGGTTAATTACGCTTGTCTTATTGACAATAAAAATTTATAACTTTGGTAAGTAATAAATGTTAGGTTAAAGCAAATAAATAGTAGTCTATTTTGAGGTGGGATAATGAATTCGTAATGAATTCTATCCCATCTTTTTTGATTTGTTTAAAGTTATAGTAAGTTATTGAATTCAAGGGGGAGTTACTTTAATTCAGAACGCTTAATAAATAATGCTAAATAAGTTTTCAACTCAAAATCATTTAATTTGAGTTCGACGCCTTTTATTTTTATTTAAAAATAGTATAATGCTTTAGTATCTATTTTTGAATAATATGTCTATAAAAGATAAATTTACTAAGGGTAAATAAATAATTTAATAGAGAATGAAAGAGAGTGTTTTAAGTGATCTATTTTGATAATGCAGCCACTACAAAGCCTCATAAAGATGTACTCGATTCATTTAATAAAGTAAATGAAACTGTTTATTTCAATCCAAATAGTCCTCACAAGTGGGGGTTGCAAGCGGAGAAGGTGCTTCTACAAGCAAAGGAACGTATATCATCAATGCTATCTATAGGACAAAAAACAGATGTTATTTTCACAAGTGGTGCCACTGAATCGAATAATATAGCTTTAAAAGGTATTGCTTATCGTAAAAAGCAATTTGCAAATGAAATTATTACTTCCGTTTTAGAACATCCATCTGTCTTAGAAGTTATGAGATATTTAGAAGAAGATGGGTTTGTATTAAAATATGTTGATGTTAATGCGGATGGCCGTGTTGATATTGAACATTTAGCTTCATTGATGAATGACAAGGTCGGTCTTGTTTCTTGTATGTATGTGAATAATATTATGGGTCAAATTCAACCTATTGATGAAATAGTGGACATATTAAAAGATTATCCTAAAGCACATTTACACGTTGATGCAGTTCAAGCTTTAGGAAAAGTAACAATGAACCTTGAAGGTGTTAATAGTGTAAGCTTTAGTGGTCATAAATTTAATGGACTAAAAGGACAGGGTCTCCTATTAATTGATAATAAAGATAAATTAGAACCTATTGTTCACGGCGGAGGACAAGAATACGGCGTAAGAAGTGGAACAGTGAACTTACCGATGAATGTGTCACTAGTTAAAGCAATAACTTTAGCAATAGATAATTTAAATGAACGTCATCAACGATTAAGTGATTACAACCATGAATTACGTGAATTTTTAAAAGAGTTTAGAGGTGTATATATCAATTCTCCTTTGGATTGTGCACCGCAAATATTAAATATTGCGTTTCCAGGTGTGAAGGGTGAGGTCTTAGTTAATGCATTTTCTAAATTGGATATCATGGTTTCAACTACAAGCGCTTGCTCATCTAAAAGAGGAAAACTAAATGAAGTTTTAATGTCAATGGGACTCCCGGATAATAAAATTGAAGGAAGTATTAGATTATCCTTAGGAGATATGACTACTCAAGAAGATATTGATCAATTTAAAGTGAAATTTGAAACGATATACAAAGAAATTAAGGAGTTGTTAAAGTAAATGGAGTTTGATCATTTATTAGTTAGATATGGTGAACTAACTTTAAAAGGAACAAATCGGAAAAAGTTTGTAAATGCTTTGAAAGATAACGTCATTAAGTCTTTACAAACTATAGAAGGAACGCATGTTAAAGGCAAGAGAGATAGAATGTATATCTCATTAACTGAAGAAGCAGATGCACAGGAGGTAATCAATCGTTTAACTAAAATATTTGGTATTAAATCTATTAGTCCTGTTCATAAAACCTCTCAAGAATTAGATGAAATAAAAAAATTATGTGTTGATTTAGCTCAAGATTTTAAACCGGGAGAGACATTCAAAATTGATGTTAAACGTGTAGATAAGTCATTTCCAATGGACACATATGCTTTACAACGTGAACTTGGAGGTGCGATTTTACAAGCAACTGAAGATATATCGGTTGATGTGAAACAACCCGATTATAACGTAAGAGTTGAAGTAAGAATGGATGGTGTGTATGTATTCACACAAATTTATGAAGGTGCTGGTGGTTTACCAGTTGGCACTGGCGGTAAAACACTCTTAATGTTGTCAGGAGGCATAGACTCTCCAGTAGCTGGGATGGAAATTATGAAACGTGGTGTTTATATAGAAGCGATTCATTTCCATAGTCCACCTTTTACTAGTGAAAAAGCTAAAGACAAAGTGATTGAACTTACACGTATCCTCTCTGAAAGAGTGGGACCAATAAAATTGCATATAGTGCCATTTACAGAATTACAAAAACAAATAAATAAAGTAGTTCATCCTAGATACACAATGACATCTACGCGTCGCATGATGTTACGTGTAGCGGATATTGTATTAGAAAAAGTTGGGGCTAATGCGATTGTTAACGGTGAAAATTTAGGACAAGTGGCAAGTCAAACATTAAAGAGTATGTACGCAATTAATGATGTGACTTCTACTCCGATTTTAAGACCACTTGTTTCGCTTGATAAGGAAGATATTGTCAAGAAAGCACGAGAGATTGGTACATTTGATGTTTCGATTCAACCTTATGAAGACTGTTGTACTATTTTCACTCCTAAAAATCCTGTAACTGAACCAGATTTTGATAAAGTAATTAAATATGAAAGTGTATTTAACTTCGATGAAATGGTTCAACGTGCAGCAGATAATATTGAAACATTAACTATTAATAAAGATTATAAGAGCGAAAAAGACCAAAACACTGATGCATTAATTGATGAGTTATTCTAAAATAGAATAATCAAGTATTAAGAACAAAGGGGATATGCATCATGGAGATAACGCTAAATATTATATTAATTATTATAGCATTTGGATTTTTAGCTGCTTTTATCGATGCAGTAGTAGGTGGTGGGGGCCTAATTTCAACACCAGCTTTATTAGCTATAGGAATGCCACCTTCATTGGCGCTTGGTACTAACAAATTAGCCAGTTCATTTGGATCGCTTACAAGTGCAATTAAGTTTATACGTTCAGGCAAAGTAGATTTAAATATTGTACTTAAGTTATTTCCATTTGTGTTTATATTTGCAGCAGGCGGTGCTAGTTTAGCTACTATGTTGCCTGCACAAATTTTAAAGCCTTTAATTATCATTATATTGAGCCTTGTACTGATATATACAATTATGAAAAAAGATTGGGGAAATGTGCGCACATTTTCTAAGCTAACAATTGGTAAAGCTGTCATTTTTGTATCTTTAATGTTAATAATTGGCTTTTATGATGGTTTCTTAGGTGGAGGCACTGGCTCTTTTATGTTATTTGTTTTGCTTATGTTTGGATTTGATTTTTTGAGTGCAGCAGGTAATGCGAAAGTCTTAAATTTTGCTTCTAATTTAGGTGCATTAGTTCTTTTTATTATCTTAGGCCAGGTTGATTTTGTGTATGGCTTAATTATGGCTGTAAGTATGATTATAGGTTCATATGTAGGTGCACAATTTGCCATAAGCAAAGGTGTTGGTTATGTAAAGATACTTTTTATTATCGTTACAGCAGTTCTAATTTTGAAAAACACATATGACTACATTTTACAACTGCTTCAACATTAGATATGATTCAGTTTTAAATGATTGATTTAAGTTTTACCACTGTCGTATGATAACAATATAATGATAAAAATTATAGGAGGTCATTTCATCATGACACAAATTACTTTTAAAAATAATCCAATTCATTTAGCTGGTTCTGAAGTATCAGAAGGGCAACATGCTCCTGACTTTAAAGTATTAGATAACGATTTAAATGAAGTTAGTTTAGAAAATTATAAAGGTCAAAAGAAATTAATCAGCGTTGTACCTTCTATTGATACAGGTGTGTGTGACCAACAAACTCGTAAATTTAATGAAGAAGCGGCGCAAGAAGACGGTGTTGTTTTAACGATTTCTGCAGATTTACCATTTGCTCAAAAAAGATGGTGTGCATCAAATGGTTTAGATAACGTTATCACTTTAAGTGACCATAAAGACTTATCATTTGGTCAACAATATGGTGTCGTTATGGAAGAGTTAAGATTATTAGCTCGTTCTGTATTTGTATTAGATAGCAATGACAAAGTTGTATATAAAGAATTAGTTAGCGAAGGTACTGATTTCCCTAACTTTGATGCTGCATTAGAAGCATATCGCAACATTTAATATCAATTTTTAGATGATAGATATAACGTAAAAGTGTCCATATTTATTTCAAAAATGCTACTTTAAATTAGCGTTGATTATTTTTAAGAAATAAACCGAATGGACACTTTTTTAATGGAGAGGATTAAGTTTATGAGTGAAGAACAAACAATCATGGAAAAGCTTTTTAAAACATTAGATGAAAAAGCTAAAGTTTTAAATGAACAAAACGGTCAAAGTTTTATTGAGAATTTAGGATTAGCAATGGAAGATGTTTATAGTAATAAACGTGAATTACTAGAACAAGCCACATTACAAGATCGTAGAAAAGCATTTCAGTTCGCTTATTTAAGTTTAATGCAAGAAGAAACAATTCAAGCCAATCACCAAATAACACCCGATTCTATAGGTTTAATTCTCGGATTTTTAGTTCAAAAATTTACTGAAAACAACGAAGAATTACATGTTGTAGATATCGCTAGTGGTGCAGGCCATTTAAGTGCATCTGTTAATGAAGTGCTTAAGGATACTACAATAATGCATCATCTTATTGAAGTTGATCCGGTACTTTCAAGAGTTAGTGTACATTTAGCAAATTTCTTGGAGATACCGTTTGATGTTTATCCTCAGGATGCAATTATGCCGTTACCTTTAGAAGAAGCGGATATTGTTATTGGTGATTTACCGATAGGATATTATCCTCTAGATGAACGAAGTCATGAAATGCAATTAGGTTTTAAAGAAGGGAATAGCTATTCACATTATTTACTAATTGAACAAGCAATTACTGCCTTAAAACAATCTGGTTTCGCATTTTTAGTAGTTCCAAGTAATATTTTTGAGAATGACAATGTAAAACAGTTAGAAAATTTCATTGCTACAGAAACAGAAATGCAAGCATTTTTAAATTTACCTAAGACGTTATTTAAGAACGAAAATGCGCGTAAATCAATATTGATTTTACAAAAGAAAAAATCGAATGAGACTAAGCCAGTTGAAGTGTTATTAGCAAATATTCCTGATTTTAAAAATCCTAATCAATTCCAAGGATTTATTGGTGAATTAAATACTTGGATGAAAGACAATCATCCTCAAAAATAAACTGTGATATTCTTGAATTATGGCTGTATTAATGGTTAAATAAATATGGATATTAATTAATAAATTGGAGGACAATAATATATGTCTAGTTTAGTTTTAGCGATTAACGCTGGTAGTTCTTCTTTAAAATTCCAACTAATAAGAATGCCTGAAGAAACTCTAGTAACAAAAGGTTTAATCGAACGTATCGGTATTAAAGATTCAATCTTCACAATTGAAGTGAATGGTGAAAAAATTAAAGATGTTAAAGATATCAAGGATCATGAAGAAGCTATTAACATCATGTTAGACAGTTTCAAACAACATGGCATCATTGATGACATTAATGATATTGCTGGTACAGGACATCGTGTCGTGCACGGTGGTGAGTTATTCCCAACGTCTGCATTAGTTACAGATAAAGTGGAAGAACAAATTGAATCATTAAGTGAATTAGCACCATTGCATAACCCTGCTAACTTAATGGGTATCCGTGCATTCAGAAAATTATTACCAAACATTCCTCATGTAGCAGTGTTTGATACTTCATTCCACCAATCAATGCCAGAACAATCATATTTATATAGCTTACCTTACCAATACTATAAAGATTATGGCATTCGTAAATATGGTTTCCACGGTACAAGTCACAAATATGTATCACAACGTGCTGCTGAAATCATGAATAAACCAATTGAAGAGTTACGCATTATCTCTTGTCATATTGGTAATGGTGCATCAATTGCTGCCATCGATGGTGGTGAATCAATCGATACATCAATGGGGTTCACTCCATTAGCGGGTGTAACAATGGGTACACGTTCAGGTAATATCGACCCTGCATTAATTCCATTCATTATGCAAAAGACTGGTCAAAACGCCGAAGAAGTTCTTAATGTATTAAACAAAGAATCAGGTCTACTTGGTATTTCAGGTACATCAAGTGACTTACGTGACCTTGAAAGTGATGCAGAAGAAGGAAAAGAACGTGCACAATTAGCACTAGACGTATTTGCTTCAAGAATTCATAAATATATTGGTTCTTATGCTACAAGAATGCATGGCGTGGATGTCATTGTATTTACAGCTGGTGTAGGAGAAAACTCTTCAACAGTTCGTGCTAAAGTATTAGAAGGCTTAGAATTCATGGGCATCTATTGGGATCCTAAGAAAAATGAAACAATCCGTGGTGAAGAAGGATTTATCAATTACCCACACTCACCAGTTAAAGTTATTGTTATTCCAACAAATGAAGAAGTTATGATTGCTAGAGATACAGTTAAATTTGGCGAATTATAATTTATTAATACTGACAACATGCATTGTAATTAGACAATGTATGTTGTCTTTTTTAAATAAAATTGTGACAAATAAATAATGACGATAAAGTCAAAGACCTTATCGCCATATTAAACTCACTTTGTAAATGAATAGTTAGATATAACTATTATGAATATTGTTTTCTAAATTCTGGAGTTGCAACTTCAGGTTGGAAATCTTCAGGAATTTCTTCTGTACGCACTACTAATACATCACATGGTGCGTGACGTACAATTGCTTCAGATACAGAACCGACAATAAATCTTTCAACGGCATTTAAACCTGAAGTACCACACATAATTAAATCTACACCTAATTCACTTGCTAATTTTTTAGGGATAATTGCTTTAGGAGAACCAAACTCTAAACGAGTTTCAACGTTAGTTACTCCAGCACGCGTTGCAACTTCTTGATAACCTTTTAATAATTCTTCAGAGAAACTTCTAGACTTCTCAGTGAATTGTGCATCGTATACTTCATAAGAAGAATACGTTCTTGAATCGATAATGTTCACTATAGTTAATTTAGCGTCATTACGTTTAGCTACGTCTACTGCTTTATTGAAAGCCCACTCAGCTTCGTGTGAACCATCAACTGCGATTAAAATGTTTTTGTATGTTAACATCTTAATAACCCCCTTAGCTTTTCTTACTTATATATTACCACAAATTTCAGAATTTTTACTCTTTATATTTTAACAATAATGTGTACTTTTTCTGATTGCGCTTTCATTGGTTTAGCGTTACGATAGTGATGGAGGTGGATGGAATGAAAATTGGTATTCCAAAAGAGATAAAAAATAACGAAAACAGAGTTGGTTTGTCACCAAGTGGTGTACATGCATTAGTTGAGCAAGGACATACAGTACTTGTTGAGAAAGATGCTGGTTTAGGTTCATTCTTTGAAGATAAAGATTACAAAGATGCAGGTGCTGACATTGTATCTGAACAGTCATCTGTATGGGATGTAGAAATGGTTATTAAAGTTAAAGAACCATTGGAAGAAGAGTATAAATATTTCAAAGAAGGACTCATCTTATTTACATACCTACATCTTGCTAATGAAGAAAAATTAACTCAAGCGTTAGTTGATAATAAAGTCGTAGGTATTGCCTATGAAACGGTTCAATTACCTGACCGTTCATTACCATTATTAACACCAATGAGTGAAGTTGCAGGACGTATGTCTGCTCAAGTTGGTTCACAATTCCTACAAAAATTTAACGGTGGAATGGGTATTTTACTTGGAGGCGTTCCTGGAGTACCAAAAGGTAAAGTATCTATCATCGGTGGCGGTCAAGCTGGTACAAATGCGGCTAAAATCGCACTAGGTTTAGGTGCTAATGTTACAATCTTAGATGTAAACCCTAAACGATTAGCTGAATTAGATGATTTATTTGATGGCCGTGTGAACACAATTATGTCTAACCCATTAAATATTGAAAATGCAGTAAAAGAAAGTGATTTAGTTATTGGTGCCGTATTAATCCCTGGTGCAAAAGCACCTAGCTTGGTAACTGAAGATATGATTAAACAAATGAAAGATGGTTCAGTGATTGTTGATATCGCTATTGACCAAGGTGGTATTTTTGAAACTACAGATAAAATTACGACACACGATGATCCAACATATGTAAAACATGGTGTTGTTCACTATGCAGTTGCGAATATGCCAGGTGCAGTACCTCGTACATCTACAATTGCATTAAATAATGCAACATTACCTTATGCGCAATTATTAGCAAGTAAGGGTTACCGTGAAGCATTCAAAGCAAACCACGCATTATCTTTAGGTTTAAATACGTACAAAGGTCATGTAACTCATAAAGGTGTAGCTGAAGCGTTCGGTTTAGAATACACATCTGTTGAAGATGCATTAAAAGAAGATTAATAATTGATTTAATATAAATAATCCAGTTGAGTACATAGTTATTTTACTATTAACTCAACTGGATTTTTAATTTTTATTTATCATAGTGTGTTAGTATTTCATAACCATTTTCAGTTACTAAAATATCATCTTCAATACGTACGCCAGCAACATTAGGTACATATATACCAGGTTCTATCGTAATAACCATTCCCGCTTCAAGTAGGTTTGAATTTGTACTTGAAACATCTTGATATTCATGCTCTTCTAAACCAAGGCCATGTCCTAATCTGTGAGGGAAATAATCACCGTATCCAGCATCACTTATAATGTCTCTAGCGATTTTATCAATATCTTGTAAAGGGACGCCTGCTCTAATTGCCTCAATTGCATTGGTTTCTGCTTCTAAAACAATATTATAAATTGTTTGAGCTTCTTCAGAAGGGGTTCCGAATTTTACTGTACGTGTCATATCGCTACAATAATGATTATATATAACCCCTAAATCAAATAATACATATTCATCTTTAACTAGTTTTCTTTCTCCTGGTGTTCCGTGAGGTGATGCAGCGTGATCTCCAAATAATACCATTGTGTCAAAACTCATCTCACTAACACCAAATTTTTTGATTTCATTTTCAATATGATTGACTACTTCACGTTCTGTTACACCGACTTTAAGGAATTCGGTACCAATTTCGATGCATTTGTCAGCGAGCTTTGCCGCTTCGCGAATATTTTCAATTTCGGATTCGTTTTTAATATTACGTAATTCTTTAATTGTTTGATCAATATCGCCATAGTGCTGAACACCAAAGTTTTGAGTTAACTCGCGTTGACGTTTTACTGTTAAGTGTTCACTTTCAATCAATAACTTATTAAAAGATAACGGATCAATATCAAAAGGATTCTCAGTATCTAAGTAACCAATGATTTTTCCTTCAAATGGAGAATTCTTAACTTCTTCAACTTCCATCTTTGGACAATATAAGGTTTGATCTCCATTTGCTGTAATTAATAGTGCAAATAGTCTCTCGTGAGGTTCGCTTCTATACCCAGTGAAGTAGAATACATTGAGAGGAGTTGTTATCCATGCAGCGTCAGCTTGTTCATGTTGTAATTGTTTAGTTATTTTTTCGATTTTACTCATTCAATCATCTCCATTAAGTATTTATGTTAATTTTACGTCTAATCAGCTTAGAATTCAAAATTATTTAATATAATAAGCGATTATTTTAGTTTCATGTTATATCTTTAATAGCTAGGGTATAATTATAATAATCAAGCAATAGGAGGCTATAATTATGAAACTTTCTTTTCATGGGCAATCAACGATTTATTTTGAAGGTAATGGTAAAAAAGTAATTGTAGATCCATTTATTTCGGGTAATGACAAATGTGATTTAGATGAACAAACATTAGATGTAGACTATATAATTTTAACTCATGGTCATGCTGATCACTTTGGCGATGTAGTTGAATTAGCAAATCGTAATCACGCAACGGTTATAGGTTCTGCTGAATTACAAGGGTATTTAAGTACTTATCATGGTGTAGAAGATGTTCATGGTATGAATATCGGTGGCAAAGCTAAATTTGATTTCGGTAGCGTTAAATATGTTCAAGCTTTCCATAGTTCAAGTTTCACACATGAAGATGGTATCCCTGTTTACTTAGGAATGCCAATGGGACTTATATTAGAAGTTGAAGGTAAAACGATTTATCACATGGGTGATACAGGATTGTTTAGTGATATGAAGTTAATTGCTGAAAGACACCCTGTAGATGTATGTTTTGTCCCAATTGGTGATAACTTTACTATGGGTATTGATGATGCAAGTTATGCAATTAATGAATTTGTTAAACCTAAGATTTCAGTTCCAGTTCATTACAATACTTTCCCATTAATTGAACAAGATCCACAACAATTTAAGGATGCAGTACATGAAGGTGAAGTACAAATATTAGAACCTGGTGAGTCTGTATCATTTTAATAGATTTTAAATAAATATGAAGTGATTAATTAGTTTAATGAAATTAATAAGCACAAAGGTGATTTATACATGAACAATCATCTTTGTGCTATTATTTTGACGCATCTTTTGAAATTTTACTAACTATTTTACAATCAGTACAGGGATGGTAGCACGTTTTGCTACTTTATGACTTACACTACCTAATACGAATTTTTTCTGAGATTCAGCTTTACGGTTACTTAATACGACGATTTCATATTTACCACTATTAGCGTGTTTCACTAATTCGTCCTTAGGGTTACCACGTACGATGATTTGATCATAATCAATGCCATAGTCTTCTAAAGTAGTTCGTGTTTTTTCTAGCAATTGACTACGTTTTTCAGTCAATTCATTAATATGCGTACCAGCTTTAATTGATGCTTGTGCATCCTGTTCGCCAATCGCATTTAAAATAGTTACTACGGTATCTGGACCTGCTAATTTTGATACTTCCTTCAACGCTTTCTCATTTTTTAATTGAGTATCTACACCTAATAAAATATTTTTATACATAGGTCATCCCTCCTCATAAACAATTATATATAAAATGTTTTAATTTTACCAATGTATATAATTAAAATAATTAAAGATTTAATTAACATAACTTGATTTATTAATTAATAAAAAATCAAACTGATGAAGCGTTTCTAAAACTAATTAATTTACATTTTCTAAATCGATTTTTTATGATTAAAAAGTTATAATAAATAAAACACTGTACATTATAAAGAGGTATTATCAATGACTAAACATGAACAAATCATAGCATACATAGAATCGTTAAATGTTTGCCAAAAAATTTCTGTCAGGAAAGTTGCCAAAGTAATGAAAGTATCTGAGGGAACGGCATATAGAGCTATAAAAGATGCCGGACAACTTGGGTTAGTAACTACCATTGATAGAGTAGGTACAGTACGTATTGATAAAAAGAATCGTGAGGAGATTGAGAACCTTACGTTTAATGAAATTTTAAATATCATTGATGGAGATATCATTGGTGGCAAAAATGGATTAAAAAAAAGTGTTTCAAAATTTGCGATAGGTGCAATGGAACTTAAAGATGTGGTTAAATATTTAAGTCATCATACATTGTTAATCGTAGGTAATAGGCCGGATGTTCAGTTAGAAGCGTTAAAAAGAGGTAGTGGCGTACTTATTACTGGAGGTTTTAAAACGACACAAAAAATTATTGATTATGCTAATAATCATGATTTACCAATCCTGTCTTCAAATTATGATACATTTCTTGTAGCGAATATTATCAATAGAGCAATGTATAATCAAATGATTAGAAAAGAAATTTTAATAGTTGAAGATATAGTGAAACCAATTAACGATATGACGGTAATTTTTGATGAAATGGGTATTGAAGATTATAAATCACGTGCCAAAGTTACAGGTCATTCAAGGTTTCCAGTTGTAGATAAAGATTGGCGATTAGTTGGTATCGTTACGAGTAAGGAAGTCATCCAAATGAACTCGGATGATACCATTGCTAAAGTAATGACGAAACGTCCTATCAATGTTGAATTAAATACTACGGTAGCGAGTTGTGCTCACATTATGATTTGGGAAGGGATTGAGATATTACCCGTAACTCAGAATAAAAGAGCAATAGGTGTAATAACGAGAGATGACGTATTAAAAGCGATGCAACTTATTGGCAGACAACCTCAAATAGGTGAGACGATTAATGATCAAATAGCGAAACATATTACGATTTCACAAAGTGACATTTCGGTTGAGGTTTCTCCGTTATTAACCAATCAATATGGAACATTAAGTAAGGCTGTATTTGTCGCTATTATTGAAGAAACAATAAAGCATGAATTGCGAAAATATAAAAAGGTAGATGTTATGATTGAAAGTTTAAATATCATCTATATTAAAACTGTGCCAATTGAAGCATCAATTAGAGTACAATATGACATGCTCGATGTTGGAAGGAACTTTGCAAAATTGGAAGTCGCGATGGTAAGTGGTAATGAAAAAGTCGCAAATGCAATGATAATTTGTCAGATGTTTGAAGATATGCAAAGTATTTAATTTTAAAGTAATAAATCTAATTTAAGGAGATATAACAATGGTAGAAATTTTTAATGAAATCATGCAAAGAGTTAAAGAGGCAGAAACAATTATTATTCATAGACATGTGAGACCTGATCCAGACGCTTATGGCTCACAACTTGGATTAAAGTTATATCTTGAACGAAAATTCCCTGAAAAAAATATCTATGCTACAGGTGAAGCTGAACCATCATTATCATTTATAGGAGACTTAGATGAAATTGATGACAGTGTATATAGTGATGCACTTGTAATTGTATGTGATACTGCAAATGCACCACGTATTGATGATCAAAGATATTTAAATGGACAGTCATTAATTAAAATAGATCATCATCCTGCTACTGATCAATATGGTAATGTAAATTTTGTTAATACTGAAGCATCTTCTACAAGTGAAATTATATTTGATTTCATCTCACATTTTAATGATCTAAGTATAATTGATGAACATGTAGCTCGAGTATTGTATTTAGGTATTGTTGGAGACACAGGGCGATTCTTATTTAGTAATACATCACCTCATACAATGGAAGTTGCTAGTCAATTATTGGCATATCCATTCAATCACAATGCTGAATTAAATAAAATGTCCGAAAAAGATCCTAAGTTAATGCCTTTCCAAGGATATGTTTTACAAAATTTTGAACTATCAGATTCACATGAATATTGTCAAATTAAAATAACTAATGATGTTTTAAAGCAGTTTGACATTCAGCCTAATGAAGCTTCTCAATTTGTAAATACAGTTGCGGATATTAGCGGTTTAAAAATATGGATGTTTGGTGTAGATGAGGGAGATCAAATTAGATGTCGTATTCGATCTAAAGGGATCACTATTAATGATGTCGCTAATCAATTTGGTGGGGGAGGCCACCCAAATGCATCAGGTGTGTCAGTCTATAGTTGGGATGAATTTGAAGAATTAGCACAAGCTTTACGTCAGAAATTATAAATTTAAGAAAGGAAGTCATTCATGGTTGCTCATTTAAATCTTCATACAACATATGATTTATTAAATTCTAGTTTGAGAATCAATGATGTAGTTAAAAAAGCACAAAATAATCATTATGATACATTAGCGATTACTGATACTAATGTCTTATATGGCTTCCCAAAATTTTATGATGCTTGTATTAAAGCCAATATTAAACCAATTTTTGGAATGACAGTTAACGTTACGGATGGTTTGTATACAATTGAGACTGTGGTTTTAGCTATAAATAATGATGGCTTAAGATCACTATTTCAACTCTCTTCTGCAATTAAAATGAAGCAAAAAGAGGTTATATCAGTTGAGTGGTTAAAAAAGTATTCAACAAATTTTGCAATCATATTTAAACAAGCAAATCAACCTCATTATTCTATAGTTGAACAATTTCAAAACCATCAAAATATATTTATAAATCATTCAAGCGACTTAGCATTTTATAATAATATAAGAGTAGTTTGGTTTAAAAATGCACGATACTTAAATCAAGAAGATGTTGAGACGATTCCAGCACTTGAAGCAATTAAAAATAATACTAAGATAGATCTGGTTAATGATACTGAAGATATTGGGGAACATTTTCCTAAACAAAATGAATTAGAAACATTAAATATAGATAGAGAGGTATGGAATAATACACTTGAACTAGCTAGTTTATGTAATGCAAGCTTAGAATATCATCAAAATTTACTACCTAAATTCGATGCACCATCAGGTAATTCTTCAAAAGAGTATTTATGGTCACAACTCCAATCAAGTTTAAAAAAGATGGAATTAAATCATGATGAACGCTATACAAAAAGATTAGAACATGAATATCGCGTTATAACTGAAATGGGTTTTGAAGACTACTTTTTAATTGTGAGTGATTTAATTCACTACGCTAAAACACATGATGTTATGGTTGGTCCTGGGCGGGGATCCTCAGCTGGTTCATTAGTTAGCTTCCTGCTCGACATTACTACAATAGATCCAATTAGATTTAATTTATTATTTGAACGTTTTTTAAATCCTGAACGTGTAACAATGCCTGATATAGATATTGATTTTGAAGACACGCGTAGGGAAAGAGTCATTCAATACGTTCAAGACAAATATGGAAAACATCGTGTTTCGGGTATTGTCACATTTGGACATTTATTGACTAGGGCTGTTGCAAGAGATGTAGGTCGCATAATTGGATTTGATGATAAAACTTTAAATGAAATTTCTAAGTTAATACCTCATCAACTTGGTATAACTTTAGATGAGGCATATGAGGATGAGCAATTTAAGCAATTTGTACATAGAAATCATCGACATGAAAAGTGGTTTGAATTAAGTAAGAAATTAGAAGGCTTACCTAGACATACTTCAACACATGCAGCAGGTATTATTATTAACGATCAACCTCTATATAATTATGCACCACTAACATTGGGCGATACTGGTTTATTGACGCAATGGACGATGACAGAAGCAGAGCGAATTGGTTTACTTAAGATTGACTTTTTGGGGTTAAGAAATTTATCTATCATACATCAAATTATCACTCAAGTAAAAAAAGATTTAAATATTTCTTTAGAGATTGAAGAGATACCGTTTAATGATGTAGACGTATTTAAGTTATTATCTAGAGGAGATACAACTGGAATCTTCCAACTTGAATCTGAAGGTGTAAGAAAAGTATTAAAACGACTTCAGCCTGAACATTTTGAAGATATCGTTGCGGTTACGTCTTTATATAGACCAGGACCTATGGAGGAAATTCCGACTTATATTTCACGACGACACAACGAAAGTGAAATTAAATACTTACACCCTGATTTAGAACCCATACTTAAAAATACGTATGGTGTAATAATTTATCAAGAACAAATTATGCAAATCGCTAGTCAATTTGCTAGCTTTAGTTATGGACAAGCAGATATTCTACGTCGTGCCATGAGTAAAAAGAATAGAGCAGTATTAGAAAGTGAAAGACAACATTTTGTTGAAGGTGCGATAAAAAATAAATATGATGAGAAGATAAGTAAACAAATATTTGATTTAATTCTTAAGTTTGCTGATTATGGATTTCCTAGAGCACATGCGGTAAGTTATTCAAAAATTGCATATATCATGGCATATTTGAAGGTTCACTATCCTAATTATTTTTATGCTAATATTTTAAGTAATGTCGTTGGTAATGAATCTAAAACAGCGGCCATAATTGATGAAGCTAAAAATCAAAAATTGAAAATTTTGCCTCCTAATATTAATGAAAGCCATTGGTATTATAGAGCAACTAAATCAAATATTTATCTATCCTTAGGTGCTATTAAAGGTGTTGGTTATCAGAGCGTTAAATCAATTGTTGATGAAAGGTATCAAAATGGTAAGTATAAAGATTTCTTTGATTTTACTAGACGAATACCAAATCGCATAAAGACTAGAAAATTACTTGAATCATTAATATTGGTAGGCGCTTTTGATACTTTTGGAAAAACACGTTCAACTTTATTAAGTTCTATTGATCAAGTTTTAGATGAAGTGTCAAATGTAGAACAAAACGATTTATTATTGGATATTTTAACACCTAAACAATCCTACGCTGATAAAGATGAATTTAGTGATCAAATGATTAGTAGTTACGAAATGGAATACTTGGGATTTTATGTTTCTAATCATCCAGTCGAAAAGCAATTTAATAAAAAGCAATATTTAGGTATCTATACACTAAGTAATGTTGTAAATCACAAACCTATTTTGGTTCAAGTAGATCAAATCAAACAAATAAGGACCAAGAATGGTCAAAATATGGCATTTTTAGTTCTAAATGATGGACGACATACGATGGATGCAGTTTTATTTCCAGATAAATTCAAACGTTATGAAACTCAATTAAATGAGAGAGAAATGTATGTTGTTTGGGGAAAATTTGAAAAGAGAAAACAACAATTGCAGCTCATTTTAAATCAAATGGATTCAGTTGAACATTTTGAAGTAACTAAAATAAATGAGGCATCTCAAATTATTTTAAGAAACATTCAAAACTTAGATGAAATTAAACAAATTCTTAATGATCATAAAAACAACCATATGATTAAAGTGAATATATATAATGAACAAACTGGAGAACTTGATTATTTGGGTAGTATGGATAAAACATCGAATGAAATTAAAAACTTTGTTGAGGCTTTTGATCCAAAAGATATAAGAATTTTATAACTTTTATGTATAAAAAAATTATGATATAGTAAACTGATGATTTATAAAATAAAGTCATCAGTTTATTTTATCTTAAAAAATTTTAAATGCAGAGAATATATATTCATTATACTGATGAACTTTCGATATTTTAGTAAATAAACAGGGGTTGATTTAATGTCTTTAAGAGATGATGCATTACAAATGCATAAAGAAAATCAAGGTAAGTTGGAAATTACACCTAATATCAAAGTTACTAATAAAGAAGAATTAAGTTTAGCTTATTCACCAGGCGTAGCAGAACCGTGTAAAGAAATACATGAAGATCCAAGAACTGTATATGATTACACGATTAAAAGAAATACTGTGGCTGTTGTTACTGATGGCACTGCAGTTTTAGGTTTAGGTAATATTGGTGCCTCAGCTAGTATTCCTGTTATGGAAGGTAAAGCTGTTCTTTTTAAAAGTTTTGCAGGTATAAACGGTGTACCTATCGCTTTAGATACTAAAGATACAGAAGAAATTATTAGAACAGTTAAATTAATTTCACCTAATTATGGAGGAATTAATCTAGAAGATATTTCAGCGCCAAGATGTTTTGAAATAGAAGATCGTCTTAAAAAAGAAACTAATATTCCAGTCTTCCATGATGATCAACATGGTACAGCGATTGTTACTATGGCTGGTTTAATCAATGCACTAAGAATTGTCGATAAAGATTTATCTGATATTAAAGTTGTGTTAAATGGTGCAGGTGCAGCAGGTATTGCAATTGTTAAATTATTAGATTCTTATGGTGTCAGAAATATGATAATGTGCGATTCAAGAGGTGCTATTTTTGAAGGTCGATCTTATGGTATGAATGACACTAAGGATTATGTAGCTAAATTCACTAACAAAGATAAAATTGAAGGTTCATTACAAGATGTAATTAAAAATGCTGATGTATTTATAGGTGTTTCAGTTGCTAGCTTACTATCACAAGACATGGTTAAATCAATGGCGGATGATGCAATCATCTTTGCAATGGCTAACCCAGATCCAGAAATCAAGCCCAATGATGCTAAAGAAGCAGGCGCTAAAGTTGTAGGAACAGGTCGTTCAGATTTTCCAAACCAAATTAATAATGTACTTGCGTTCCCAGGTATTTTTAGAGGTGCATTAGACACTGAATCAACACACATAAATGAAGATATGAAGAAAGCGGCGGTTGAAGCGATTGCTAATCTTATAGATGAAGATGAGTTGAATCCGGATTATTGTATTCCTGGTCCTTTCGATAAAAGGGTAGCTCCTTCAGTTGCACGTGAAGTTGCAAAAGCAGCAATGGAAACTGGCGTGGCAAGAATTGAAGTGGATCCTCAAAAAGTTTATGATAAAACAATGCAATTAACAGACTTGAAATAACCTAGAATTGCAACAATTTTAAAAAAACAAAGACATGTATTATTTCTAACTCATATTTTATGTTCGATCATATATTAAATTGAGATGTAATAAATTAAGGTTGTATGGTTAGGTGGAGGTTTACGAATGTTTAAAGACTTTTTTAATCGTAGTAGTAAAAAACGAAAATATTTAACAGTTCAAGATTCGAAACAAAATGAAGTACCAGCAGGTATTATGACTAAATGTCCAAAATGCAAAAAAATAATGTATACAAAAGAATTAAATGAGAATTTAAATGTATGTTTTAACTGTGATCACCATATTGCATTACCTGCATATAAGAGAATTGAAGCAATCACTGATGAAAATAGTTTCGTTGAATTTGATAAGGGAATGACATCAGCAAACCCTTTAGACTTTCCTGGTTATCAAGAAAAAATTGAAAAAGACCAACAAAAAACTGATTTAAGCGAAGCGGTTGTAACCGGTACTGCCAAACTAGATGGTGTTCAATTTGGTGTAGCTGTTATGGATGCTAGATTTAGAATGGGAAGTATGGGTTCAGTTGTTGGTGAGAAAATATGTCGAATTATTGATTATGCAACAGAACATAGACTACCATTCATATTATTTTCTGCAAGTGGTGGTGCTAGGATGCAAGAGGGTATTATTTCATTGATGCAAATGGGTAAAACCAGTGTTTCACTGAAACGTCACTCAGATGCCGGACTACTTTATATTTCTTATCTTACGCATCCAACAACTGGTGGTGTTTCTGCTAGTTTTGCTTCTGTTGGGGATATCAATTTAAGTGAACCTAAAGCCTTAATTGGATTTGCTGGTCGACGTGTTATTGAGCAAACTATTAATGAGAAACTTCCAGATGATTTCCAAACTGCAGAATTTCTTCTTGAGCATGGTCAACTTGATAAAGTTGTTCACCGTAAAGAGATGAAAGAAACACTTGCTCAATTATTAAAATTGCACCAAGAGGTGAAAAAAGATGCTTGATTTTGAAAAACCACTTTTTGAAATAAAAAATAAAATTGAATCTCTTAAGCAATCTCAAGAAAAAAATGATGTAGATTTACAAGATGAAATTGATTTACTTGAAGCATCACTTGAAAGAGAAACCAAAAAAATATATACCAATCTTAAGCCTTGGGATAGAGTGCAAATTGCACGTCTTCAAGAACGACCTACGACATTAGACTATATTCCATATATCTTCGATTCATTTATTGAATTACATGGAGATCGTAATTTTAGAGATGACCCTGCAATGATTGGTGGAATTGGGTATTTAAACGGTACCCCTGTTACAGTTATAGGCCAACAAAGAGGTAAAGATACTAAGGATAATATATATCGAAACTTTGGTATGGCGCATCCTGAAGGTTATCGTAAAGCGTTAAGATTAATGAAACAAGCCGAGAAATTTAATAGACCTATTTTTACTTTCATTGATACTAAAGGTGCTTATCCAGGTAAAGCTGCCGAAGAACGTGGACAAAGTGAATCTATTGCTAGAAACTTAGTTGAGATGGCATCTCTAAAAGTGCCAGTGATAGCTATCGTTATCGGTGAAGGTGGTAGTGGTGGTGCACTAGGAATTGGTATAGCCAATCGAATTATGATGCTTGAAAACAGTACTTATTCTGTTATTTCTCCAGAGGGAGCAGCGGCACTGTTATGGAAAGATAGCTCATTAGCAAAAATGGCTGCCGAAACTATGAAAATTACTGCAAAAGATTTACATCATTTAAACGTTATTGATAGTGTGATTGACGAACCTTTAGGTGGAGCACACAATAATATAGAACAACAAGCTATTGATATTAAGCAAGCATTCGTAGATCAATTAGAACAACTTCAACAACAAAGTGCAGATGAATTAGTTGAAGATAGATTTAATAAGTTTAGAAATATAGGTGCTTTTATTGAAAAATAGCTTGAATGTGACACATACAAATTAATATTTAAAACTACTTTGAAAAACACAGTTGCAAATTAAGTTGTGAAGGAACCTTTATTGTATTTTTCTAGCTGTAGTTTTCCTTATAGGGGTGAAACAATTGATTCTTGTTGAATATTGTTCACCCTTTTTTTATTTCGAAAAGAAATATTGATTATAAAACGTTTACATGAATTTTGTGCACCTATATTGATGGAACACTAAAAAAAATTGTGGTAATTTATTATTAAAGAGAAATCTAGTTAGGAAAGGGAATGTCGTCATGAAGAAAATTGCGGTTTTAACTAGTGGTGGAGATTCACCAGGCATGAATGCTGCTGTTAGAGCAGTTGTGCGTAAGGCGATTTATAACAACATTGAAGTTTATGGAATTTATCAAGGTTATCAAGGATTACTTGATGACAATATTCATAAACTTGAATTGGGTTCAGTAGGGGATACAATTCAACGTGGAGGAACTTTCCTTTACTCTGCAAGATGTCCACAATTCAAAGAGGCGAGTGTAAGACAAAAAGGTTTAGAGAATTTACACAAACGTGGTATTGAGGGACTAGTAGTAGTTGGGGGAGATGGTAGTTACCGAGGTGCCCAACGTATTAGTGAAGAAACGAAAGATATCAAAACAATAGGAATTCCAGGTACTATTGATAATGATATTAATGGTACTGACTTCACTATTGGGTTTGACACAGCGTTGAACACGATTATTGATAGTGTAGACAAGATTAGAGACACTGCTTCAAGTCATGCTAGAACTTTTATTGTAGAAGTTATGGGTCGTGATTGTGGTGATTTAGCACTTTGGGCTGGATTATCAGTAGGTGCTGAAACAATATTAGTTCCAGAAGCTAATACAGACATTAAAGATATCGCTGAAAAGATAGAAAGTGGTATCAAGCGTGGTAAGAAACACTCAATCGTGATGGTAGCTGAAGGAAGTATGAGTGGTCAAGAATGTGCGGATCAATTGATGAAATATATTAATGTTGATGCACGTGTATCTGTATTAGGTCACATTCAACGTGGCGGTAGCCCATCAGGTGCCGATAGAGTATTAGCATCACGTTTAGGTGGTTATGCTGTTGACCTATTAATGCAAGGTCGTTCTGGACAAGGTGTTGGTATCATGAATAATAAATTGACTGCTACACCATTTGATGAAATCTTCAATGGCAACGACCATAAATTTAATACAGATATTTATGAATTAGCGAAAGAGTTATCTATTTAATTTAGGAGGCTTTTTAAAATGAGAAAGACTAAAATTGTATGTACAATTGGACCTGCATCAGAGTCTGAAGAAATGTTAGAAAAATTAATGAAAGCTGGTATGAACGTAGCGCGTTTGAACTTCTCTCATGGTAGTCATGAAGAACATAAAGCACGTATTGATACGATTCGTAAAGTAGCAGACAGATTAGGTAAAACAATAGGTATCTTATTAGATACAAAAGGACCTGAAATTCGTACTCATGACATGAAAGATGGCTTAATTATGCTTGAAAAAGGCAAAGAAGTAATCGTAAGTATGTCACAAATTGAAGGTACACCTGAAAAATTCTCAGTAACTTATGAAGACTTAATTAATGATGTGCAAGTAGGGTCATACATCTTACTTGATGATGGTTTAGTTGAATTACAAGTTAAAGACATCGATAAAACTAAAGGCGAAGTTAAATGTGATATCTTAAACACTGGTGAATTAAAAAATAAAAAAGGTGTTAACTTACCTGGCGTAAAAGTTAATTTACCTGGTATTACTGATAAAGATGCTGACGATATCTTATTTGGTATCAAAGAAGATGTTGATTATATCGCAGCAAGCTTTGTACGTCGTCCTAGTGATGTTTTAGATATTCGTGAAATTTTAGAAAGAGAAAATAATCATAACATTACTATTTTCCCTAAAATTGAAAACCAAGAAGGTATTGATAATATCGAAGAAATATTAGAAGTATCTGACGGTTTAATGGTAGCTCGTGGTGACATGGGAGTTGAAATACCACCTGAATCAGTACCAATCGTACAAAAAGATTTAATTAGAAAATGTAATAAATTAGGTAAACCAGTTATTACTGCAACACAAATGTTAGATTCAATGCAACGTAATCCACGTGCAACTAGAGCAGAAGCAAGTGACGTTGCCAATGCAATCTATGATGGTACTGACGCTGTGATGCTTTCAGGTGAAACCGCTGCAGGTTTATATCCTGAAGAAGCTGTTAAAACAATGAGAAATATTGCTGTTTCTGCTGAAGCTGCTCAAGATTACAAAAAATTATTATCAGACCGTACTAAATTAGTAGAAACTTCATTAGTTAACGCTATTGGTGTATCAGTTGCACATACTGCATTAAACTTAAATGTTAAAGCGATTGTTGCGGCAACTGAAAGTGGTTCTACAGCTGTAACGATTTCAAAATATCGTCCACATTCTGATATTATTGCGGTTACCCCTAGCGAGCACACTGCACGTCAACTTGCTTTAGTTTGGGGTGCCTATCCTGTAATTAAAAAAGGGCGTAAAACTACTGATGACCTATTAAATAATGCAGTTGCTACAGCAGTAGAAACTGGAAGAGTTACTAATGGTGATTTAATTATTATTACTGCCGGTGTACCTACTGGTGAAAAAGGTACAACTAATATGATGAAATTACATTTAGTTGGAGATGAAATTGCAAAAGGACAAGGTGTCGGTCGTGGATCAGTAGTTGGTAAAACTGTAGTAGCTAACAGTGCTAGTGATTTAGAAGGTGTAGACTTAAGTGAATCAGTTATTGTCACTAATTCTGTAGATGAGACATTAGTGCCTTATATTGAGCAAGCAGTTGGATTAATTACAGAAGAGAATGGTATCACATCACCAAGTGCGATTATTGGACTTGAAAAAAGTATTCCAACCATTATAGGTGTTGAAAATGCTACTAAAGAATTAAAAGATGGTATTTTAGTAACAGTAGATGCTGCCCAAGGTAAAATATTTGAAGGGTACGCTAACGTACTTTAATTCATTAAATTATTATTAAGAATGATGGCTAACTTAGTAAGAAAAGAGATCCAGAACAGATAATATTTCAAAACGATATTGCAAATTCGCAATAATTGATTAAACTGGGAATAAGCTCGTGAAGAGTTTTTCTCAGTTTTTTCATTTCATTAGAAAGAAATTCATTAAATGAGAATTTCAAATAGGAAAGTTAATTGAGTTATAAAATTTCATTTTGAATAAGGTTATAATTTGTGGTAATATAACATGGATTAATTGAGATATACTATTATAAGAAGGTTTAATTATTATGAAAGAAAATTTTTGGAGTGAATTACCACGTCCTTTTTTTATTTTAGCACCTATGGAGGACGTTACTGATATCGTTTTTCGACATGTTGTAAGTGAGGCTGCTAGACCTGATGTTTTTTTCACTGAATTTACAAACACTGAGAGTTATTGCCATCCGGAAGGTATTCATAGCGTCCGTGGAAGATTAACATTCAGCGAAGATGAACAGCCTATGGTAGCACATATATGGGGCGATAAACCCGAGCAGTTTAGAGAAATGAGTTTTGGTTTAGCTGAAATGGGTTTTAAAGGTATAGATTTAAATATGGGATGTCCAGTAGCTAATGTTGCAAAAAAAGGTAAAGGTTCCGGTTTAATATTGAGACCTGAAACAGCTGCTGAGATTATTCAAGCTACTAAAGCTGGTGGATTACCTGTTAGTGTTAAAACCCGTTTAGGTTATTATGATATTGAAGAGTGGAGAGATTGGTTAAAACACGTTTTTAAACAAGATATCGCAAATTTATCTATACATCTTCGAACACGCAAAGAGATGAGTAAAGTAGATGCGCATTGGGAATTAATCGCAGCAATTAAACAATTAAGAGATGATATCGCACCTAATACATTACTAACGATTAATGGAGATATTCCAGATAGAAAAACTGGACATGAACTTGCGATGAAATATGGTGTTGACGGCGTGATGATAGGTAGAGGGATCTTTAATAATCCGTTTGCTTTTGAAAAAGAACCCCGTGAACATACTAGTAAAGAACTATTGAATTTGTTTAGATTGCATTTATCATTGTTTGAGAAATATTCAAGTGATGAAAGTCAACAATTCAAAAGATTAAGAAGGTTTTTTAAGATTTATGTGAAGGGGATTAAAGGAGCTAGTCAATTACGTCATCAATTAATGAGTACAGAATCGGTTGATGAAGCACGCGATTTATTAGATGAATTTGAGTCTAAAATTGAAGAGGATGTAAATTAATTTTCTAAAACATTAGATATAGTTATTAGATAATTGGTTTATTACAAAAACAAGCCAGTAAATGAATTTTTATGTTAATTCATTTACTGGCTATTATAATCTCGTAAGAATTTTAAATTATTTATTCTTAGCAACTTGTCTATATCTCAAATACATTAAACCTAGTAATATAAACCAAATTGGAGTTAAGAAAATAGCATTTCTAGTTGTTTCATTTACAAATAGTAAACAAAATACTAAGAAGAAGAATACTAATATTGCGTAACCCATATATTTACCACCAGGAAGTTTATAAGATACAGTTTTATGTAGCTCAGGATTTTTTCTGTGATAGTTAATATAAGCAATAATAATTAATGCCCATACGATAATAAATAATACAGTCGAGATTGTTGTTACATAAGTAAACACTAACGTAGCATCTGGGAAGATGTAGTTTAATAATGCTGTTACTAATAATAATGCAGATGAACCAATAATAGCAAAATGAGGAACACCATTTTTATTAGTACTTCTAAAGATAGGTGGTGCTTGATCTTGTTCTGATAAACCAAATAACATACGACTATTTGAGAATATACCACTATTACAAGATGATGCTGCAGCAGTTAATACTACAAAGTTGATCAATCCAGCAGCGAAAGGAATTCCAATTAATGAGAATAATCTAACAAATGGACTTTCACTAGGGTCAACTTTATCCCAAGGAATAATAGACATAATTACTGCTAATGCACCAACGTAGAATACTAAAATTCTTAACGGTACAGCATTGATAGCTTTTGGAATTGTTTTCTGAGGATCTTTAGTTTCTCCTGCAGTTACACCAATCATTTCAATACCAACAAATGAGAACAATGCCATTTGGAATGACATAAAGAACCCAGATGCACCGTGAGTAAAGATGCCATGTTTATATAAATTTGTAAAACTCGCATGTCCAAATTGTGTTTTATATGCCATTAAAATCATGACTAAACCTACAACGATTAAAGCGATGATAGTTATAATTTTAATAATAGCGAACCAGAATTCTAATTCACCAAATAATTTAGCACTAAGCAAATTAAATAGCATTAATATAAGCACACAGAATAGTGCACTAATCCAGTTTGGAATTGCAGGGAACCAGAAACTAACATATTTAGCAACGGCAGTTACTTCAGCCATACCGGTAATGATCCAACATAACCAATAAGTCCAACCAGTCACAAAACCAGCAAACGGTCCTATGTATTCATTTGTCACATCGGCGAAAGATTTGAAGCGAGTATTTTGAATTATAATCTCACCTAAGCCTCTCATAAACATGAACAACATGAAACCTATAATAATATAAGTCAATAGAATAGATGGACCAGTCATTGCTATTGTTTGACCTGCTCCCAAGAATAATCCGGTACCAATAGCGCCGCCAATAGCAATCAATTGCACATGACGATTACTCAATCCTCTTTGTAATTTTTCTTCAGCCATAAGACAACTCCCTTACATTTAATTAATATTATTATGCACTTATAAATTCAATTCGACAATTATTTTTCTAATATTTTCTAAAAATTCCTTTAAATTTTGATTAAATAATTGTAATCAAGCTTGATAATTAAATTGAAATTTTCAATATTTTCTCACTAATTACATAATTTGAATTGGATTAAAAGCTTATATAATGGCGTTTATTGGGTATTTAAGTATATATAAGTTTAAAAAATTAAATTTAATAAGCATTTATTAAGCGATATATAATCGTTCACAAAACTTATCTGATTGGCTATAATAGTATTTGGAAGCCATTACATTATCTATAAGAAAAGGGGAATTACTTATGGCAGAATTACAAAAAGGTTTAGAAGGGGTAATTGCAGCTGAAACTAAAATCAGTTCAATTATTGATAGTCAATTAACGTATGCGGGATACGATATTGATGATTTAGCAGAAAATGCTTTGTTCGAAGAAGTAGTGTTTTTATTATGGAATTATAGATTGCCTACTCAAGATGAACTAGATGCATTAAGAGAAAAATTTTATCATTATATGACTTTAAATCCAAGAGTTTATAAGCATTTTGAAGAATACGCAACTGATAATGTACACCCTATGACGGCACTACGTACATCTGTATCATATATTGCTCATTTTGATCCTGATGCTGAAAATGAAACAGAAGAAAATAGAAAAGAAAGAGCAATACGTATTCAAGCTAAAATTGCATCTTTAGTTACAGCATTTGCGCGTGTTCGTGAAGGTAAAGAACCAGTTAAACCTAATCCTGAATTAAGTTATGCAGCTAACTTCTTATATATGTTGAGAGGGGAATTACCTACAGATACTGAAGTTGAAGCATTTAATAAAGCATTAGTATTACATGCTGACCATGAACTTAATGCTTCTGCATTTACTGCACGTTGTGCCGTTTCTTCTTTATCTGATATGTACTCAGGTATTGTAGCTGCTGTAGGTTCATTAAAAGGACCATTACATGGTGGTGCAAATGAACAAGTAATGAGCATGCTTGCTGATGTTAAATCAGTGGATGAAGTTGATGCTTATTTAGATGAAAAATTCAAAAATAAAGAAAAAATCATGGGATTCGGTCATAGAGTATACAAAGACGGAGACCCAAGAGCCAAATATTTACGTGAGATGAGCCGAAAAATCACTTCTGAAACTGGTAGAAGTGAATTATATGATATTTCAATAGCTATTGAGAAACGTATGAAAGAAGAAAAAGGACTCATTCCTAATGTCGATTTCTTTAGTGCTACTGTATATCACAGTATGGATATTCCACACGATTTATTCACGCCAATTTTCGCGGTAAGTCGTACATCTGGTTGGACAGCACATATTCTAGAACAATATCGTGATAATAGAATAATGCGTCCTAGAGCTAATTACGTCGGTGAAACTAATCGTAAGTATTTACCAATTGAAGAAAGATAAATTTTAAACTTTAATAGATTTCACAATATTTGGAGGTAAAATTATGTCAGCTGAAAAAATTACTAGAATTAACGATGGATTAAATGTACCTAATGAACCAATTATTCCTTTTATTATTGGTGATGGTATTGGACCAGATATTTGGAAAGCAGCGAGTCGCGTTATTGATGCAGCTGTTGAAAAAGCATATAACGGCGAAAAACGTATTGAATGGAAAGAAGTACTAGCAGGTCAAAAAGCTTTTGATGAAACAGGTGAATGGTTACCTCAAGAAACGCTTGACACGATTAAAGAATATTTAATCGCTATTAAGGGACCATTAACTACACCAATTGGTGGTGGTATTCGTTCATTAAATGTTGCATTACGTCAAGAATTAGACCTATTTACATGTTTACGTCCAGTTCGTTGGTTCAAAGGTGTCCCTTCACCAGTTAAACGTCCACAAGATGTTGATATGGTCATCTTCCGTGAAAATACTGAAGATATTTATGCAGGTATCGAATTTAAAGAAGGTACTGATGAAGTTAAAAAAATTATTGATTTCTTACAAAATGAAATGGGTGCTACTAACATTCGCTTCCCAGAAACTTCAGGTATTGGTGTGAAACCAGTTTCTAAAGAAGGTACTGAACGTTTAGTTAGAGCTGCAATTCAGTATGCAATCGATAATAACCGTAAAACTGTTACGCTTGTTCACAAAGGTAATATTATGAAATTCACCGAAGGCGCATTTAAGCAATGGGGCTATGATGTAGCTCATAATGAATTTGCTGATAAGGTATTTACTTGGCAACAATATGATGAAATTGTTGAAAAAGATGGTAAAGATGCAGCAAATCAAGCTCAAGAAAAAGCTGAACAAGATGGAAAAATCATTATTAAAGATTCTATCGCTGACATTTTCTTACAACAAATTTTAACTCGTCCAGCAGAACATGATGTAGTTGCTACAATGAATCTAAATGGTGACTATATTTCAGATGCTTTAGCAGCTCAAGTGGGCGGAATTGGAATTGCACCTGGTGCAAACATTAACTATGAGTCAGGACACGCTATTTTCGAAGCAACACATGGTACTGCACCTAAATATGCTGGTTTAAACAAAGTTAACCCATCTTCTGAATTATTAAGTTCAGTTCTAATGTTAGAACATTTAGGTTGGCAAGAAGCCGCTGATAAGATTACTGATGCAATTGAAGCTACTATTGCTTCTAAAGTTGTAACTTATGATTTTGCTCGTTTAATGGATGGTGCTACTGAAGTATCAACTTCAGAATTCGCTGATGAGTTAATTAAAAACTTAAAGTAATTTATTTACACATTAATATATTATAACTTTAAAGAATTAATAGATTGATGATGCATTGCACTAATGTATTAGTTAACACAATAGCGCAAGTTTTAAAGGATTCTCAATCATAGCAATTTTTAACAAAAGTGGAACATTGAATTTATATTAAATTCTGTTCCGCTTTTTTATTATGAAGTAAAACAAATAACTTTATTTTGTTTATAATTTATTAATAATTTTTTAAAAATAATAAAATTAATACTCAATATGTGGAAAATAATCATATGATTGTTAAGATTATGTAAATTTAATATGTTGTATGTTATTTTTGTTTTAACTTCCGTTATAATGAAAATGAAATGTTATATTAATTCAGGGAGGCACATTATGTCACAAAAAGTATTAGTGGTTGACGATGAGCAATCAATTGTAACTTTACTTAAATATAATCTTGAAACGGCTGGTTACATCGTTGAGGTAGCTTACGATGGTGAAGAAGCTTTGGAAAAGGTGAATGAAATTCAACCAGAACTTGTCGTTTTAGATGTAATGTTACCTAAAAAAGATGGTATTGAAGTATGTAAAACAATACGTTCTGATAAAAATTTAGTACCTATTTTAATGTTAACTGCAAAAGATGATGAGTTTGATCGTGTATTAGGATTAGAATTAGGTGCCGATGATTATATGACAAAACCTTTTTCTCCTAGAGAAGTTGTGGCGAGAGTTAAAGCTATCTTGAGAAGATCTAAATTTGCTAGTGAAATTGAAAAAGCAGATGTTGATGATGAGGATATATTGATTGAAAATATTAGAATCAGACCTGAATTCTTTGAGGTATATAAAGATGATGAATTATTAGAACTCACTCCTAAAGAATTTGAACTATTGTTGTATCTAATAGAAAGACAAGGGCGAGTAATCACTCGAGAACACATGTTAAATTCTGTATGGAATTATGAATTCGCAGGCGATTCTCGAATTGTTGATGTTCATATAAGTCATTTAAGAGACAAACTCGAAGAGAATCCGAAACAACCTAAATTAATTAAAACTGTTCGTGGACTCGGTTATAAATTAGAGAGACCTAAAGCTTAATGCTTAAATTTCATCATAGATTATTATTGCTATTAAGCACAATTACTATAATCAGTTTTATTGGTTTAGGCGTCATTATTCATCATACAATTTATCAAATATTATCAACAGCTCAGGTTACAGAACTCAAACATGTATCTGAAAATTTTTTGAAATTAAACAAGCAAAATGAGAATAATGAAATTAAAAATATTTCAGCTAATCAAAATTTAATTGTTAGAATTTCTGAAAATGGTAAAGTGATATACCAAACTGGTAACCAAAATAAAATAAATGATAACATTGATAATGAAGCTAATCCATCAAATATCATTTATAAAAGAGAAAATGGTCAGGTTAGATATACATTTAAAACAACTGTCAATGACAAAACGATATACATAAGTGGGATGAATACTGAGATTCTTGAATTACAGAAGAGTATGTGGAAGTATTTATCTTTAATAGGAATTATTGTTCTTTTAGCGATTTATTTAGCTGTTAGAAGTATCAATCGTACATATATTAGACCGATTAATGAAGTGACTTATGCTACCTCGTTAATTGCTGATGGATACTATCATGTTAGAGTACCTGAAAGCAATGTTAAGGAGACAAAAGCGCTATTTGTCACGACTAACGATCTTGCAAGACGGTTACAAAAGCTTAATAATAAACAAAAAATGCAATCAAATCGATTAAAAACAACATTAGAAAATATACCAAGTTCAGTATTAATGATTGACAAACATGGTGAAATTGTTGTGGCCAATCATGCATACTATGAGTTGTTTAGGCCAAACGGTAAGGTTGAAAATAAAAACTATACATCATATTTAGATCCTAAAATTCAACAATTAATTCTAGAAAGTTTCAAAACTGAAAAGCCACTATATGATCAGATAGAAATTTTATTAAATAATGTTCATCATAAATATTTCGATTTGTCATGTGTTCCAATACTAAGTAAATCTAAGAAAAAGTTACAAGGTATGGTTGTAGTAATGCATGACATTACAAATTTGAAAAAATTGGAAAACTTGCGTCGGGAGTTTGTTGCAAATGTATCTCATGAGCTTAAAACACCTATTACATCTATTAAAGGCTTCGCTGAAACACTCATAGAAGGTGCGAAAAACGATGAAGAATCACTTGATATGTTCTTAAATATTATTTTAAAAGAATCTAATCGTATTGAGTCACTCGTTATGGATTTATTGGATTTATCACATATCGAACAACAAACAGAGATAGAAACAGCATTTATGAATTTATCAGAGCTTGCTTACACAACTATTGATAACTTACAAAACCAGGCAAGATATAAAGATATTAAAATAGTATCCGAAATAGAAAAAGATGTCATTATAGAAGCACATGAAAACAAAATTGCACAAGTCATTACTAATTTACTATCAAATGCAATTAATTATTCACTTGAGAATAATGAGGTTATTGTAAGAGTGTATAGAGAAGGACATGAAGTAAATTTAGAAATACAAGACTTTGGTATTGGAATAGATAAAAGTGATCAAAAGCATATTTTTGAAAGATTTTATCGGGTGGATAAAGCAAGAAGTAGAGATTCAGGTGGTACAGGTTTAGGTTTATCTATAACAAAACATATAGTGGAGGCACACCATGGAACGATTAATGTCGAAAGCAATATTGGTGAGGGCTCGCTATTTAAAGTTTCATTTTTAGATGAAAAAGAATGATATCGTTCAATAAAGAATGACTATAATATCGCGGTACAAGAACTTTTATTTTGATTAGTAATTAATACAATTATTTTAAGGCCTTTCGTATACTTGCACCAAAAATTTGGTTGAGGATATGAAAGCCCTTTTTTTATTTAAATAAGTAATGGAGAGTGTGAAAAGTTTTTGTATAAACCATACATTCGTTATGGTTCAGGTTATATGCTAAAATATAATAAAATCACTCTGGAGGTATACGCATTGAATAAATTAGTTTTAATTGATGGTAATAGTTTAAGTTTTAGAGCATTTTATGCATTACCACTACTTTCTAACAAAGCAGGAATACATACGAATGCAGTATACGGTTTTGCTATGTTATTGGAAAAGATTATGAGAGAAGAACAACCATCGCACTTTTTAGTTGCGTTTGACGCCGGCAAAACAACATTTAGACATTCAAAATATAGTGAATATAAAGGCGGAAGACAAAGTACACCACCTGAGTTAAGCGAACAGTTCCCATACATTCGACAATTATTAGATACTTACCATATCAAACACTATGAGTTAGAAAATTATGAAGCTGACGATATTATAGGCACATTAAGTAAAGAAGCTAATGACCAAGGGTTTGAAACGATTATAGTTACTGGGGATCGAGATTTAACACAGTTAGCAACTGATAATGTTACTATTTATTACACAAAGAAAGGTGTAACAGATGTTGATCATTATACGCCAGAATTCATTGCTGAAAAATATGATGGACTTAATCCCAATCAAATTATAGATATGAAAGGACTAATGGGGGATGCATCTGATAACATCCCTGGCGTTGCTGGTGTAGGCGAAAAGACAGCTATCAAGCTATTGAAACAATTTAATACAGTTGAAGGTGTTTATGACAATATAGATTCAGTCTCTGGAAAAAAATTAAAAGAAAAACTCGAAAATAGTCGTGAAGACGCATTCATGAGTAAAGACTTAGCAACGATTAATAAAAATAGTCCAATTGAAGTAACATTACAAGACACTGTGTTAAAAAATCAAGATGATAATAAAGATAAAATTGAATTATTCAAAAAGTTAGAATTCAAACAATTATTATCTGATATAGATAGTAATAATACTGAAGAGAAACACGAAGATAAAGTCATTGAAGTGAGTAATGATTTTAACAACATAAATTTTAAAGAATTAAAAGAAGCTGTGATTCACATCGAAGTAGATGGTACCAATTACTTACAGGATACAATTTTAAAATTTGGATTTTATGATGGAGTGGACCATGTTGTAATAGATTCCGATCAACTAAAGGAATATCCTGAATTGATTAAATGGCTAGAGAATGAGACTACAGAAAAAATTGTTTATGATGCTAAAAAAACATACGTTGTTGCGCATAGATTAGATATAGATATAAAAAATATTGTATTTGATGTTATGTTAGCAAGTTATATTATCGATCCATCAAGAACGATAGATGATGTAAACTCTGTAGTAAGTAATTATAATCAAAATTTTGTCCAAGATGATATTTCAATTTATGGAAAAGGGAAAAAGAGACATGTCCCAGAAGACACAATATTAAATAAGCATATTGCTTCAATCACAGAGGCAATTTATGCCTGCAAACGTGAAATGGTTACTGAATTAGAATCGCACCAACAAATTGATCTATTGTTGAATTTAGAACTTCCACTTGCACGTATCTTAAGTGAAATGGAAGAAACAGGAATTTATACGGATATTAATGACTTAAGACAAATGCAGTCAGAAATCCAAGGAAAATTAGATTTACTAATAAGTAATATTCACGAAGCGGCTGGGGAAGAATTTAACATTAACTCTCCTAAACAATTAGGTGTAGTATTATTTGAAACGCTAGAACTACCAGTCATTAAAAAAACAAAAACTGGATATTCTACTGCAGTTGATGTGTTGGAGCAATTACAAGGTCAACACCCAATAATTGACTATATACTTGAATATCGTCAATTATCAAAATTACAATCCACTTATGTAGAGGGATTACAAAAAGTCATAAGTAAAGATAACAGAATTCATACTCGCTTCAATCAAACATTAGCGCAAACTGGTCGTTTATCAAGTGTAGATCCTAATTTACAAAATATACCAGTCCGTCTTGAAGAAGGACGTAAGATTAGAAAAGCTTTTAAGCCTACTTCAAATGATAGTGTGATATTATCAGCTGACTACTCTCAAATTGAATTACGTGTACTCGCTCATATTACCCAAGATGAAAGTATGAAAGAAGCATTTATCAATGAAAAAGATGTTCATACTGCTACTGCGATGAAAGTATTTGATGTAGAAGCGAATGAAGTTAACGCTTTAATGCGAAGACAGGCTAAAGCTGTTAACTTTGGAATAGTGTATGGTATTAGTGATTATGGTTTGAGCCAGAGCTTAAACATTACTCGAAAAAAAGCAAAAGCATTTATAGATGATTATTTGGCAAGTTTTCCAGGTGTAAAACAATACATGTCTGATATTGTTAAAGATGCGAAAGCAGATGGATATGTTGAAACATTATTGCACCGTCGCAGATATATACCAGATATTAATAGTAGGAACTTTAATTTGAGAGGTTTTGCTGAACGTACGGCAATGAATACTCCAATACAGGGTAGTGCAGCAGATATTATTAAATTAGCAATGGTAGAATTTGATAGACAAATTAAACAAACGTCTTATCATGCTCAGTTATTACTACAAGTACATGATGAATTAATTTTCGAAGTACCTGCCAATGAAGTTGAAGATTTTAGTTTATTTGTTGAGGAAATTATGGAACACGCATTACAATTAGATGTGCCGTTAAAAGTAGATTCTAACTATGGATCTACATGGTATGATGCAAAATAGAAAGAGGAATTAGAAATGCCAGAATTACCAGAGGTTGAACACGTTAAAAGGGGTATAGAGCCTTATATATTGAATGCAACTATTAAAAGTGTGACATTTTCAAACAAAGTTATTGAGGGCAAACAACAAGGAAAAGAGACAATTATTAAAGGAATTAATTTGGATGGTTTCAGATTGAATAGTGAAAGTTTTAAAATAAAATCCATTGATAGAAGAAGTAAATATATTGTCTTCACTATTGAAAAAAATAACAACCAGCGTATTATATTAAGTCATTTAGGTATGGCAGGCGGATTTTTTATTGTCGATAAATTATCAGATATTAGTACACCTAATTATCGAAAACATTGGCATGTCGTGTTTCATTTAGATAATGGTAAACAACTCGTTTATTCTGATATTAGACGATTTGGTGAACTAAGAAATCTGGCTACTTATAATGATTATCCAGCTTTTCTTGAAATTGCGCCTGAACCGTTTGATGACAATGCATTAAACTATTTTTTAGACCGGATTAAACTTAAGAAATACCAAAACAAACCTATTAAACAAATGTTGCTTGATCATAAAATGATAGCAGGTTGTGGAAATATTTATGCATGTGAAGCGTTATTTAGAGCAGGCGTTTTACCTGAGAGGAAAGTAAAAGATGTATCTAATCAAGAACGACAAATGTTATTTTATTATGTTCAAGAAGTATTAAATGAGGGTATAAATAATGGCGGTACTAGCATTTCTGATTATCGTCATGCTGATGGCAAGACAGGAGAAATGCAATTACACTTAAATGTATATAAACAAAAGACATGTAAAATATGTGGTCATGACATTGAGCAAAAAGTCATTGCATCGCGAAATAGTCATTTTTGTCCACATTGTCAGAAATAAAGGTGAGTGAATATTTATGCCAAAAGTTATTGGATTAACAGGTGGTATTGCCACTGGAAAGTCAACGGTTTCTGAGTTATTAACAGCATTTGGTTTTAAAGTTGTAGATGCTGATATAGCTGCAAGAAAAGCTGTTGCAAAAGGAACTAAAGGTTTAGAACAAGTTAGAGCAGCTTTTGGTGATAGTGCTATCACTGAGGAAGGTGAAATGGATCGCAAATATGTAGGTGAAATTGTTTTTAATCACCCAGAGAAACGTTTAGAGTTAAATGATATTGTGCATCCTATAGTTAGAGAGATAATGGAAGAAGAAAAGCAATCATATCTTAATCAAGGTTATGATGTCATTATGGATATTCCACTTCTTTTTGAAAATGAATTACAAAATACAGTTGATGAAGTATGGTTAGTATACACGTCTGAAAGTATTCAAATTGAGAGGTTGATGGAGCGAAATCAATTGTCACTAGAGGATGCGAAAGCGCGCGTTTATAGTCAAATATCAATAGATAAAAAGAGTAGAATGGCAGACCATGTTATAGATAACTTAGGAGATAAGTTGGAACTGAAACAAAACTTAGAACAGCTATTGACTGATAAAGGTTTTATTAACAAAGAAAGATAAAATTTGCTTAAGCAATTATTTATGCTTCGGCTCTAATAGATGAATGATGTAAATGTTAAATTTTACATAGATAAGTCTATTAGAGCTTTTTTTGTTAACCAAATATTGTCGATTAAAAAATTTTTTAAAATTAATGGAAAACGCTTTCAAATTTAAATTATTATGTTACACTATTTTTATAAAGTATAACATATAAACAAACAATCAAGGGGTGCTTTAAATGTCAACAAATATTGCAATTAATGGTATGGGTAGAATAGGTAGAATGGTGTTAAGAATCGCATTACATAAAGAAGATTTAAACGTTGTAGCGATTAACGCAAGCTATCCACCTGAAACAATTGCGCATCTAATAAATTACGATACTACTCATGGTAGATTTGATAAAAAAGTTGAACCAATTGAGAACGGTATCCGTGTCGATGGACAAGATATTAAACTTGTTTCTGACCGTAACCCTGAAAATTTACCTTGGAAAGACTTAGACATTGATATTGTAATTGAAGCTACAGGTAAATTTAACCATGGCGATAAAGCAATTGGCCATATTAATGCAGGTGCTAAAAAAGTATTACTAACTGGTCCTTCTAAGGGTGGCCATGTACAAATGGTGGTTAAAGGGGTAAATGATAACCAATTAGATGTAGATACATATGACATTTTTAGTAATGCATCTTGTACAACTAACTGTATTGGTCCGGTAGCAAAAGTGCTTAATGATAAATTTGGCATCGTTAACGGTCTTATGACAACAGTACATGCGATTACTAACGATCAAAATAATATTGATAATCCGCATAAAGATTTACGTCGTGCACGTTCATGTAATGAAAGTATTATTCCAACTTCAACTGGCGCAGCTAAAGCTTTAAAAGAAGTACTTCCAGAATTAGAAGGTAAATTGCATGGCTTAGCTTTACGTGTGCCAACTAAAAACGTGTCACTTGTAGACTTAGTTGTAGATTTAAAAGAAGATGTTACAGCTGAACAAGTCAATGACGCATTCAGAAATGCTGGACTAGATGGTATTCTCGATGTAGAAGACGAGCCACTAGTATCAATGGACTTCAATACAAATCCTAATTCAGCAGTTATTGACGCTCAAAACACAATTGTGATGGATGATAATAAAGTAAAAGTGATTGCATGGTATGATAATGAGTGGGGTTACTCAAATAGAGTAGTTGAAGTTGCTCAACAAATTGCTAAATTAATTGGCTCTGAAAATGTTGCAACGGCTAAATAATAAGATATCACTATAAATTAAAACGAGACTGTTAAATCTTTTGACTAAGATTTGATAGTCTCGTATTTTATTTTTATGTGATTTTGTATTAAAACTTTCACGCATTCTTGTCATTAAAGAAATATATTATGCATAAAACTAGATTTTTATTAAGATACTTTTGTTTTAGTTTAATTTAAATGAGAATTAGACTTCTTTTGTCAAGAATGCTTTTATAGTATAATGAATCATAATCTATTCAAGAGGGTGAAAGATATGAAATGCCCAAAATGTAGTTCAACACATTCGCGTGTAGTTGATTCTAGACATGCGGATGATGCAAATGCAATTAGAAGAAGAAGAGAATGCGAAAATTGTGGTACTCGATTTACGACGTTCGAACATATAGAAGTAAGTCCATTAATTGTCGTAAAAAAAGATGGAACTCGAGAACAATTTTTAAGAGAGAAAATTTTAAATGGTCTTGTTAGATCTTGTGAAAAGAGACCAGTACGTTATCAACAATTAGAAGATATTACTAATAAAGTTGAATGGCAGCTACGTGATAGCGGACAAACTGAAATATCTTCGCGAGATATTGGTGAACATGTTATGAACCTGTTGATGCATGTCGATCAAGTTTCTTATGTGAGATTTGCTTCAGTTTATAAAGAGTTTAAAGATGTTGATCAATTGTTAGCATCAATGCAAGGTATCTTGAACGATAATAAACGGAGTGATCTATAAATGAGTTTACAATCGTATGAGTATGGTTTGAGTCCACATGACGGTTTTAAAGTGTATCGTCAGTTCCAATTTAATCATAATCATTTGGAAATACTTAATAGATTGTATATGCCATTAATTGGCGCGCAAGCGATAGGTACATATCACTTTATGAACCAATTCGTGAATAGTGATGACACATTAACGCATTACACAATAATGAATGAATTGAAAATGAATTTATCAGAATTTAGACAGTATATGGATTTATTGGAAGCAATCGGTTTATTTAAAACATATGTAAAGCATGATGAACGACAATCATTTTTTATTTACGAATTGATACAACCACCAACTGCCTATCAATTTTTTAATGATCCTATGTTATCAATTTATCTATATAACCAAGTCGATAAACAACGTTTTAAAAGCTTAAAAAATTATTTTAAAAAGCATGATTTTGATTTAAGTGGGTTTCAACAAGTAACTCGCAAGTTTACTGATGTTTTTAAAATTCCACACTCAAGCGTTACTATTGATGCTTCATCAATTAAAAAAGAAAAACCATATCATGGTATTGATTTATCCAATGTATCATTTGATTTTGAGATTTTAAAAGAAATGCTACGTCATCATTTTATTAGCGATGAAATTATAACTAAAGAAGCTAGAGATTTAATTGTTCAATTGGCTACATTGTATGGTTTAACAGAAGATGCTATGAAACGAATTATATTGAATTCTATTACAAGTAATCAACAATTATCATACGAAGAAATGAGAAAGCATGCACGTTCGTATTATTTAATTGAACATAATCAACAATTACCTGAATTAGAGCCTAAGGCAAGTAATCATAATGAAGTGAATAGTAACAATCAATCTGTGTCTTCAAGTCAACCAACTTCCAATGATGATTGGTTTCAATTGTTAGAGGAAACAAGTCCAGTAGATATGTTGGCGTCATGGTCAGAATCAGAACCAACATTTCAACAAAAGAAAATGATTGAAGAGTTAGTCGAAAGAGAAAAATTAAGCTTTGGTGTAATTAATATTCTTTTACAATTTGTAATGCTAAAAAATGAGATGAAACTACCTAAAACATATATTTTAGAAATCGCATCTAATTGGAAAAAATTAGGTATTAAGACTGCAAAAGAAGCATATAACTATGCGTTAAAAGCAAATGAATCAAAATCAGAATATAAAGGTAATGACCAACGTCAATTAAGAAAGCGTTATTCAAAATCACGTGAGATTGTATCTAGAGAAAAAACACCTAAATGGTTAAAAAATAGAGGTCAAGAAAAAACTGATAAAGAAACGACTAAAGAAGAACAAGAACAGTTTGAAAAGGAAAGAGCTGCGTTTCGTGAACAACTAAAACGCGATTGGGAGGAGGATTAAATGAAATCATTCAATAGTATTATCAAATCAAATGGCGATTTAGAAAAAAGAATTGCTAAAATTAAAAAACAAGTCGTTAACGATCCTGATGTTAAATCATTTTTAAATGAACATCAATCTGAATTGACCAATGAAATCATTGATAATGACTTAAATGTGTTGCAAGAGTATAAAGATCAACAAAAAAATTATGATGGGCATGATTATGAAAATTGTCCGAACTTTGTTAAGGGTCATGTTCCTGAATTATATATCGACAATAATAGAATTAAAATACGTTATAACATGTGCCCTTGCAAAATTAAACACGATGAAGAAAGATTTAATTCTCACTTAATCACATCACACCATATGCAACGTGATACATTAAACGCTAAGATGAAAGATATTTATGACACTGATTTGAACCGATTAGTTATTGCTAAAAATGTAAATGATATCTGTAAACAATTAGTTAATGGAGAAAATGTAAAAGGAATGTATATTCACGGCCCATTTGGAACAGGGAAATCATTTATTCTAGGTGCAATTGCCAATCAACTTAAAGCTAAAAGTGTTGCTTCTACGATTGTTTATTTACCTGAATATATTCGCACACTCAAAAGTGGTTTCAGAGATGGGAGTTATGAAACAAAGTTACAACGAATAAGAGAGGCAAATATATTAATGATAGATGATATAGGTGCGGAAGAAGTAACACCTTGGGTTAGAGATGAAGTAATTGGACCATTATTACACTATCGCATGGTTCAAGAACTACCAACGTTTTTCTCATCGAATTTAAATTTTGAAGAGCTAGAACATCATTTATCTATCACACGTGAAGGTGCGGAAGAAACAAAAGCCGCTAGAATTATTGAAAGAATTAAATCTTTATCAACGCCATATTATTTGGATGGTAAAAATTTAAGAAACAATTGAAATTTAAAATAACTATTGTATAATTAAGATAAATCTTAATCGTTGAAATAGTTGAAGATATGATAATTTAATCCATGTTATACAGCGAGCTAATGTATGATGAGAGATTAGCTAATAAATTAAATTATTACTCCTTCATCATTAGGTGTTGGTAATCAATGCCCGGCTCAAGACCGTTATCTTAAGTAGAGATATTTAGCTATTGCTAAATAACTAGGGTGGTACCACGACGAACTCGTCCCTTTTTTTAGGGGGCGAGTTTTTTATTTCAACGAAATTAGAATTTAATTGAAATTAGAATTTAATTATGGAGGTTTTCTAATGGATCAAATAAATGTTCAATTCCCAGATGGAAATTCGAAAGCGTTCGATAAAGGCATTACAACTGAAGAAATTGCACAATCAATTAGCCCTGGATTAAGAAAAAAAGCGGTTGCTGGTAAATTTAAAAATCAAATGGTCGATTTAACTAGACCGTTAGAAGAAGACGGTTCAATTGAAATTGTGACTCCAGGTAGTGATGAAGCGCTTGAAGTTTTACGTCATTCTACTGCCCATTTAATGGCCCAAGCTTTAAAACGTTTATATGGGGATGTTAAGTTTGGAGTTGGCCCTGTTATAGACGGTGGATTCTATTATGATTTTGATATGGATGAAAAGGTTTCGTCAGATGACTTTGAAAAAATTGAAAAAACGATGAAACAAATTGTTGATGAAAATCATAAAATTGAACGTAAAGTTGTATCAAGAGAAGAAGCTAAATCATTCTTCAAAGATGATCCTTATAAATTGGAATTAATAGACGCTATCCCTGAAGATGAAAGTGTTACTTTGTATTCGCAAGGTGAATTTACTGATTTATGTCGTGGTGTACACGTTCCTTCAACTTCAAAAATCAAAGAATTTAAATTACTTTCAACTGCCGGTGCATATTGGCGTGGTGACAGCAATAACAAAATGTTACAGCGTATTTATGGTACAGCATTCTTTGATAAAAAAGATTTGAAAGCACATTTAGAGATGCTTGAAGAGCGTCGTGAGCGTGATCACCGTCGAATTGGTAAAGATTTAGAGCTATTCACTAATAATCAATTAGTAGGTGCAGGTCTTCCATTATGGTTGCCTAATGGTGCTACAATTCGTAGAGAAATTGAACGTTATATAGTTGATAAAGAGGTAAGTATGGGTTATGACCACGTATATACTCCAGTGTTAGCAAATGTTGAGTTATACAAAACTTCTGGACACTGGGATCATTATAGAGATGATATGTTCCCACCAATGAAATTAGATGAAACAGAAGAAATGGTATTACGACCTATGAATTGTCCACATCATATGATGGTCTATAATAATCGTCCTCATTCTTATCGTGAACTACCTATCCGTATTGCAGAATTAGGAACTATGCACAGATATGAAGCTAGTGGTGCTGTATCAGGATTACAACGTGTACGTGGAATGACATTAAACGATTCACACATATTTGTTAGACCTGATCAAATTAAAGATGAATTTAAACGTGTTGTTAACATGATTCAAGAAGTATATAGTGACTTTGGCTTTGAAGATTACACATTCAGATTAAGTTACAGAGATCCAGAAGATAAAGAGAAGTATATGGATGATGATGAAATGTGGAACAAAGCTGAAACTATGTTAAAAGAAGCAGTCGATGAAATGGGATTACCATATGTTGAAGCAATTGGTGAAGCGGCATTCTATGGTCCAAAACTAGATGTTCAAGTTAAGACTGCTATGGGTAAAGAAGAAACTTTATCAACTGCTCAAATTGATTTCTTATTGCCAGAACGTTTTGAACTAACATACATCGGTAGCGATGGTGAAAATCATCGTCCAGTAGTTATTCATCGTGGCGTAGTTTCAACTATGGAACGATTTGTAGCGTTCTTAACTGAAGAAACTAAGGGTGCATTCCCAACTTGGTTAGCACCTAAACAAGTTGAAATAATACCTGTTAATGTTGACTTACATTATGACTATGCTAGAAATTTACAAGATGAATTAAAATCACAAGGTGTACGTGTAGAAATTGATGACCGTAATGAAAAAATGGGGTACAAAATTCGTGAAGCACAAATGCAAAAAATACCTTATCAAATAGTTGTTGGTGATAAAGAAGTTGAAAACAATCAAGTCAATGTACGTAAATACGGCTCTCAAGATCAAGAAACAGTTGAAAAAGATGAATTTATTTGGAATTTAGTAGATGAAATTCGTTTGAAAAAACATAGATAGTATTGATAAAAATGATAGCTTAATGTATATTACTATATAGTTAATTAAAAAAAGAGTTAGAGGTTGCGTCTTTAATTAGTAACACTTCAGAAGTTATTAAGGAACGTATGTTGAAAGTGTGGAAGGTAAAGATGCCGAAATGAATGATACCCTTAATTATCATTTGTTGGGACAGTTATCGAATAGAAACTGTACTGTCACAATTTGTGATGTGCTACCGACATAGATTAAGCAGATGGTTGCATATCTAAAGGTATGCAACCATTTTTTTATGCTTTAAAGAATTATAAACTATTTGGAAGTATAATTTGAATGCGTTCATAATCATCGCATAACACAACAAAACTATTTTAGTTAGCCTCTACTGTAAGAAAGGGAGCTTCTATGAAAAAAGTCGAAAATCAAGATGATGGAATCAAAAGAGGACTGAAGGACCGCCATATTTCTATGATAGCAATGGGTGGTTGTATCGGTACCGGATTATTTATGACCTCTGGGGGAGCAATACACGATGCAGGGGCATTAGGTGCTTTAATTGCATATGCGATTATTGGAGCTATGGTATTCTTCCTCATGACATCTTTAGGTGAAATGGCAACGTATTTACCAGTGCCTGGTTCATTTAGTACTTACGCAACACGTTTTGTAGATCCATCTTTAGGATTTGCGCTAGGTTGGAACTATTGGTTTAACTGGGTTATTACAGTTGCAGCAGATGTAACCATTGCTGCACAAGTCATTCAATATTGGACACCTATGGCTGGTATTCCAGCATGGGTTTGGAGTTGTATATTCTTAGTTATTATATTCGCACTAAACTCTTTATCTGTTAGAGTTTATGGTGAAAGTGAATATTGGTTCGCTTTAATCAAAGTTGTAACAGTCATTATCTTTATCATTATTGGTCTTTTAACGATACTAGGTATTATGGGTGGAGAATTTGTAGGTTTCGAGACATTTACGAAAGGTGACGGACCAATTCTAGGTGGTAACTTAGGTGGAAGTTTATTATCAATTCTAGGCGTCTTCCTAGTTGCTGGATTCTCATTCCAAGGTACAGAGTTAATTGGTATTACAGCTGGAGAATCTGAAAATCCAGAACGCGCTGTACCTAAAGCTATTAAACAAGTATTCTGGAGAATATTATTATTCTACATATTAGCAATATTTGTTATAGGTATGTTAATCCCTTACGATAGTAATGCATTGATGGGTGGCGATGATAATATTGCTACTTCTCCATTTACACTCGTGTTTAAAAATGCTGGGTTAGCTTTTGCGGCATCATTTATGAATGCAGTTATTTTAACATCAGTTTTATCAGCAGGTAATTCAGGTATGTATGCATCAACACGAATGTTATATTCTATGAGTAAAGATAAATTAGCTTTCCATTCATTTGGTAAAACGAATAAATATGGTGTGCCATACTTATCTTTATTTGCGACAGCGATTTTAGTTGTTATTATTTTCTTAGTGCAAAAACTAAGTGGTGACGCATATGAATATATTGTTGCTGCAAGTGGTATGACAGGCTTTATCGCATGGGTAGGTATTGCAATTAGTCACTACAGATTTAGAAGAGCTTTCGAAAAACAACATCATAGTAAAAGGGAGTTGAAGTATAAAGCTAAATGGTTCCCATTCGGTCCTATATTCGCAGGCTTGCTCTGTGTGATTGTCATAATCGGGCAAGATGTTGATTTTATTAAAACAGGTCATTTCGATTTAAATCGCTTCATTATCACATATATGGGAATCCCAGTTTTCTTAGTATTCTTTATTTATCATAAATTGAGATATAAAACGAAGATAATTCCATTAGATAAAGTAGATTTAAGACAAGATGTTTCAATGGATGAAGTAAAACATCACTAATATTAAAATAATTGTTGACTTATATGATATACACTGATATGATAATTAACGTTGAATACGAAACGTACCAAGTAGAAACACCCGTTTCTCACCTGTAGCGACGCATCAAGCAGTTGGCAGGTTAATCATGTCACACATTATATGTGTATGAGAGAAGAGCGGGCATTCTATGCTCGCTCTTTTTGCTTGGAAAATTTCGTAAAATTTTGGGAGGTGTCAACCATAGCAAAAGATCAAACGCAAGTTAACGAAAAGATTCGCGCTAAAGAATTACGTTTAATTGGCCAAAATGGTGACCAAATTGGTGTTAAATCAAAACGAGAAGCATTAGAAATGGCTGAACATGTTGAATTAGATTTAGTAGTTGTAGCACCAAATGCTAAACCACCTGTTGCAAGAATTATGGATTATGGTAAATACAAATTCGAACAGCAGAAAAAAGAAAAAGAAATGAAAAAGAAACAAAAAGTTATCAATGTTAAAGAAATACGCCTAAGTCCAACTATTGAGGAACATGATTTCCAAACTAAGTTGAAAAATGGTCGTAAATTCTTATCTAAAGGCGATAAATGTAAAGTTTCTATTCGTTTCAGAGGTCGTGCAATCACTCATAAGGAAATTGGTCAGCGCGTATTAGAAAAATTCGCTGACGAATGTAAAGATATTGCCACTGTTGAACAGAAACCTAAAATGGAAGGGCGTCAAATGTTTATCATGTTAGCGCCTATTAACGAAAAATAATTCACTATTATTAGGAGGAAATGAATCATGCCAAAAATGAAAACTCACCGTGGAGCAGCTAAACGTGTTAAAAGAACTGGTTCAGGT
>ERZ1023442.49-NODE-49-length-56379-cov-134.990182_pt1 | contig 56379 bp, 75 predicted proteins | sample MGYA00380521_ERZ1023442 | MGnify/ENA primary metagenome ERZ1023442 (study PRJEB33173, sample SAMEA4830294) | metagenome | study: EMG produced TPA metagenomics assembly of the PRJEB25223 data set... | reverse complement strand
TATTTTAATTTTTATTAGAACATTGCAGTTTTATAGTTAAAATATTAAACTTTAGATTATAAACGAATTTAAAATGATGATGATATATAGTATTAAAATAACTTAAATTTTACAGATAAAGAATGAGTTAAAGAAACTATAGGAGTGGTCTTCTAGTGGATAACAATAAAAAACAAGTCATACCACGCAGTCAATATCGACGTAAAAGACGTGAATACTTTCATAACGAAGAGCGAGAAGAGCGCATTAGACGTGAGAAAATAGAGAAGGAAAATCAAGCTAAAAGAGAACAACATCAAACTAAAGTCAATGAGGAACGTGTTAAAGATAATTTGAGAAAAGCAAGAATAGAGAAACTGACACAAGAAGAAATACATCAACAACGTGATGATAAAAGTTATAAACAAAAAACTTTAAATCAAAATAATCAAATGAATAAATCAAAAGATGACGATAATAAAATTGGAGAAGAAAGTCTACATGATGTTCGAGTTTTAAGTGACACCTCCACTTTACCGCATCAAAGTAAGTCAAAACAGTTGAATGATAATCAATCAAATGAAAATCAATATCATAATAAAGTAATTGAATCCTCAGAAAATAAGTCAATAAAAGACTATGATGATGATTCTGGAAACGAAAGTAAACAACATACTAAATTGACTTCAAAGAAATCCATGTTAGGCGTAAATTCTAATCATACTGAGCAAGATTCAAGAAGTACACAACCATATTCTTCAAAACATAGCTATTCACAACCAGAAGATAAAGACAACGATAATACTCAACAAGCGCAATTTCTTAAAAAAGAAGACAAACAACGTAACAGAGCCGAAAATATAAAAAAAGTTAATGAATTTAAACAATTGGTAATAGCTTTCTTTAAAGAACACTGGCCTAAAATGTTAATTATTATCGGTATTATAGTATTACTTTTAATATTAAATGCCATATTCACTACAGTTAATAAAAATGATCATACAAATGATAGTGCATTTAACGGTACAGCTAAAGATGAAACAACAGCGATGAAAATTGCTGAAAACTCTGTTAAGTCAGTTGTAACTGTCGAGAATGATTTGTCTAATGACACGACTGTGTCTGATAACAAAAATGAATCTGATAATGAGATAGGATCAGGTGTCGTCTACAAAAAAGTGGGCGACTCTATTTATATTTTTACTAATGCACACGTCGTCGGTGATCAAGAAAAACAAAAAGTAACATTTGGTAATGATAAATCTGTGACAGGTAAGGTAATTGGTAAAGATAAATGGTCTGATTTAGCAGTTGTAAAAGCTAAAGTTGCTGACGAAAATATTAAACCAATGACTATGGGAGATTCTAATAATATTAAATTGGCTGAACCTATTTTAGTTATAGGCAATCCTCTAGGCACAGACTTTAAAGGAAGTGTTTCTCAAGGTATTGTGTCTGGACTCAATCGTCATGTACCTGTGGACATTGATAAAAATGATAATTATGATGCTTTGATGAAAGCTTTTCAAATTGATGCGCCTGTGAACCCAGGAAATTCAGGTGGTGCTGTGGTCGATAGAGATGGTAGACTCATAGGTATAGTTTCTTTAAAAATTGATATGCATAATGTAGAAGGAATGGCTTTTGCGATACCTATTAATGATGTACGTAAGATTGCGAAAGAATTAGAGCATAAAGGTAAAGTGAACTATCCCAATACTGAAATCAAAATCAAAAATGTTGGTGACCTTGACGATTCTGAACGTAATGCAATCAACTTACCAGCTAAAGTGAATCATGGTGTATTAATCGGTGAAGTGAAAGAAAATGGTTTAGGAGACAAAGCAGGTTTAAAAAAAGGTGATGTAATAGTAGAATTAGATGGTAAGAAGATTGAAGATAACTTACGATATAGACAAGTCATATACAGTCATTATGATGATCAGAAAACAATCACTGCTAAAATTTATCGAAATGGTGCGGAGAAAAATATTAAAATCAAATTGAAATAAATGTTGAGGTGAAAATCATGTCAGTTTTAAGTCAGCTGCTTAAAAAATCTAGCCCTCAACAAGGGATTATACTCTATTATCTATTTGCCATCGTCGTTGCATTTTTATTATTAAATTTACCATATGTTCATAAACAAGGGGTTGAGGTTAATCCAATTGATACACTTTTTGTAGCTGTATCAGGTATTAGTGTTACAGGATTATCACCAATTACTATAGTCGACACATACTCAACCTTTGGTCAAATTATCATACTTATTATTTTGAACATCGGTGGTATAGGTGTTATGGCTATTGGAACCATGCTTTGGGTTGTTTTAGGCAAACATATTGGAATTAGAGAGCGACAACTCATTATGTTAGATAATAATAGAGATACTATGAGTGGAACGGTTAAACTGATTTTAGAAATTGTAAGAACAATTTTTATTATTGAGTTTATAGGTGCACTCTTACTCGCGTTCTATTTTTATCGGGATAATCCTGATTTAAAAAACGCATTAATGCAAGGCATTTTTGTGTCAGTATCTGCTACGACTAACGGTGGCCTTGATATTACTGGTGAATCTTTAGTTCCCTATGCAAAAGACTATTTTGTACAAACAATAGTAATGTTCTTAATTGTGTTAGGATCTATAGGCTTTCCAGTTTTGTTGGAGTTAAAAGCATATATAAAGAATCGAGTAACTAATTTTAGGTTCTCATTATTCACAAAAATAACGACAACAACATACTTATTCTTATTTTTATTCGGCGTTATTGTTGTATTAATATTAGAACATAGCAATGCATTTAAAGGATTGAGTTGGCATCAATCATTATTTTATGCATTGTTCCAATCATCAACGACCAGAAGTGCAGGTTTGCAAACGATAGATGTGTCACATTTCAGCGACGCAACAAATATTGTAATGGGATTATTGATGTTTATAGGATCATCTCCCAGTTCTGTAGGAGGCGGAATCAGAACAACAACATTTGCTATTTTAATTTTGTTTGTTATTAATTTTAATAATACTGGTGACAAAACAGGTATTAAAATTTTCAACAGAGAAGTACATATTATGGATGTACAAAGATCATTTGCCGTATTTACTATGGCGTCATTAATTACATTTATTAGCATGATTATTATATCTGCCACTGAACAAGGCAAGTTGTCCTTTCTACAAATTTTCTTTGAAGTAATGTCTGCGTTTGGTACATGTGGTTTAAGCTTAGGTGTGACAAGCGATGTCAACGACATTACCAAGGTTGTATTAATGATATTGATGTTTATAGGTCGTGTAGGCCTTATTTCATTCATTATTATGTTAGCTGGACGTAAAGAACCCGAAAAATATAGCTATCCTAAAGAACGTATACAAATTGGATAGTCAATACACTATTAGCAAAGACATACGTGCACCTTTGCTAATAGTTTTTTTATTTAGAATGATATCAATGCGATAATAGTTTTATAACATTTAATGAATGGTACATGTTACACTAAATTTAAGGAGAGGAGTGGCTCTATGGAAAAAAATGAAAATAAAATAGTTGATGTGATTGCAACTTCTGATATGCATAGTCACTTCTTAAATGGTGATTATGGCTCAAACATTTATCGGGCTGGTACTTATGTTAATGAAGCTCGAAAAAATAATGAAAATGTCATATTACTAGATAGTGGGGGAAGTTTGGCGGGATCACTTGCAGCATTTTATTACGCCGTTGTAGCACCATATAAACGTCATCCTATGATTAAGTTGATGAATGCAATGCAGTATGATGCTAGTGGAATTAGCCCTAATGAATTTAAATTTGGATTATCTTTTTTGACACGTTCAGTTGCACTTTCAAGGTTTCCTTGGTTATCAGCAAATATAGAGTATACTGTTACTAGAGAGCCATATTTTTCTACGCCTTATACAATCAAAATGTATTCAGATTTGAAAATTGCTATCGTAGGTTTAACATCAGATGGATTAATGAAGAACGAGTACGCAGAAATGGAAGAAGATGTCTGTATTGAGAAGACTTTGGTTTCAGCTAAACGTTGGATTAGATACATACATGAAGTTGAAGAACCAGACTTCCTTATTGTTATTTATCATGGTGGGTTAAATAAAATAAGTAGTACCAATAAAAGAAATGAAAAAAATGTAAACGAAGCTGAAAAAATTATGGAAGAACTTGGTGTTATTGATGTAATTATTACCGCTCATCAACATCAAACAGTCGTTGGAAAAGATCATGGAACTATATATGTTCAAGCAGGTCAAAATGCTGAGGAATTAGTACATCTTTCAATTAAATTTAAGAAACGTACAACTTCTTATGAGATTGAGCACATCGACTCAAAAGTTATTGACTTAAATGATTACCATGAAGATGAGCAATTATTAAAAGAAACATATTATGATCGTAAGGCAGTCAAGCACTGGGCAAATTCAGTTGTTTCAAACAAAAACAATGGCTTAACAGTTCAATGTATTGAAGATATTATTTGTAAGCCGCATCCTTTTACTCAATTATTACATGATGCAATTAGATTAGCCTATAATTATGATATTTCTTGTGTGCATATACCTAAGAATGGTGAGGAAGGGTTAAAAGGAACTATAAGAAATAGAGATATATACGATGCATACCCTCATCCAGATAAACCTATAGATATCACTGTCAAAGGTAAAAATATCAAAGATATACTTGAATACAGTTATGCGCATATTGATTTTAATAAGCGACAATTAAGTATGACAATGATAGATGAAACGTTATTTACAGTTTGGCAAGGGTTTGATTATTGTATAGACATGTCACAATCACCGTTTAATAGAGTGAAATTAAATGGTCTAAATGAAGAAAATTCGTATAGAATAACAATGACTGATTATTGTTATAGAAATTACAAAATGTATTTACAAGAAGCTATCGTTCACGACACATATTCAGAAACGATGGGTGGATTGATTAGAAAAAATTTAAAATGTGACATGTATTCTGTGAAATTAAATCATAATTTTAAAGTTTATTAATCTTCCTCGTACTATTTATAACGGTGTATGTGTAACTTTTTCTTTAATTAATTTAAAAAAGCATTTCTTAGCTCAAATTCATGAGTCTAAGAAATGCTTTTTTTTATCCGTGGAATATCAATAATAAAATGATAGCCACAATTTGACCAATTGTAGTCGTAGCAATACGTCTCGTATATTCATAGCTAAGAGATAGAATGAATTGAGCTACAAAAATAAAGAATACAATCCACCAATTATCTAAGTATATAAATAATGAACTTGAACATATTGCAACAATTAAAATGCTAGCCCATTTCGGTAAGTTATATTTTATTAATTCCTTTTGTAAAACAGTTCTCATATATAATTCATGACAAGGTATCACAAATAATAAAGTAACGAGCATTTGCCATTTAAAGTAGACACCCGTTCGTGATAATTCTTTGATTAAAGATGCGTATGATAATTCTGATGAAATAAGTGAAAAAATTAATTGTATAATAATAAGTGCGACACTCGTTATTATACCCATGCCTATGGAAGTTAATAATCGTTTAGATGCAATGTCTCTTTGGTAAAAAACATAACTTATTCCAGCTATTAACATAATGCCAGTATATAAATACCAGTATTCTTGATGTTCTCCCCACATCACAAATAATATTGCGTGAAAGATGATGAAGCTTATAACAAACCAAATCAAAGCTTTAGAAACATTTTTCATTTTAATTAACCTTCTTGATCAACGATTTTGTATCGCTTATGATTGATAACTGTCTTTTCCGGTAAATCTAATTCATTAAAATTATCCATAATAGTTAAATCTACAATAACAGAGTTATCATTAATCTTCTCGACACGGCCTCTTAAACCGTCATAAAATTCTACTATATTACCTACTTCTGCAACAGTCATTACGAGTCCTCCCTTAAATCATAGCTAGATTATATTGTACTAAAATTTACTTGACAAATAAACTAATTTCTATGAAAAAGAAGTGAACTCAAAGAAAATTATAAAATGTCATTCATAAATGAGTAAAAGAGTGGAAATTTTTCTATAAATGATTCATAACTAGGGTAAGGGCATATAGAGAGACTTATTTAAGGAGAGAATGTTATGAAATTTATTAGCAACAATAATATTAATGATCCTTCCCTCAATTTAGCAATGGAAGAGTATGTTCTTAAAAATTTACCTTCTGAAGAAAGTTATTTTTTATTTTATATTAACAGACCGTCAATTATTGTTGGAAAGAATCAGAATACAATTGAAGAAGTTAACCAAGCGTATATTGATAAACATCAAATTGATGTAGTAAGACGTATTTCTGGTGGTGGGGCTGTTTATCATGATACTGGAAACTTAAATTTTAGCTTTATCACAGATGATGATGGTCATAGCTTTCATAATTTTAAAAAGTTTACAATGCCCATTGTACAGGCCTTACAATCAATGGGAGTTAATGCTGAAATGACTGGACGGAATGATATACAAGTAGGGCAAGCTAAAATATCTGGAAATGCTATGGTTAAAGTAAAAAATAGAATGTTTAGTCATGGTACATTAATGCTGAATTGTGATTTAAGTGAAGTTCAAAATGCATTAAAAGTGAATCCAGCTAAAATTAAATCTAAAGGCGTTAAATCTGTTAGAAAAAGAGTTGCCAATATTGAGGAATTTCTTGAGCAGCCTATAGATATAGAAGAATTCAAACAAATTATTCTTAAAACTATTTTTGGTGAAAATGAAGTTGAAGAATATATACTAACAGAAGAAGATTGGAAAAATATTAAGCAATTAAGTAATGAAAAGTATCGTACGTGGGAATGGAACTATGGTAGCAATCCAAAATATAATATTGAGCGTGAAGAGAAATTTGAAAAAGGTTTTATTCAAATAAAATTAGATGTAAAAAAAGGAAGAATTGAACGGGCAAAACTATTTGGAGATTTCTTCGGCGAAGGTGATGTAACCGAACTTGAACATGCGTTAGTAGGTTGCTTACATGATTTTGAACATATAGAAGAGGCACTTCAAAATTATGATTTCTATCACTACTTTGGGGATATAGATAAGTATGAAATTATAAGATTGATGTCCTAATTATGATAAAAAGGTCTATTCTCAACTTATTTTAAAGTAGGGAATAGACCTTTTATGATGAGTGACTCGAGTCTAATTTATTCACTTAAAAATGCCTCCAATTGTTTAAATTCGTTAGTATATTGAATAAAATCGTTCTCGTTTTTATTGATGAGCGCTTCGTCAATTAAGAGTTTAAGTTTAGCTTTTCTTGCATTTCTGAGTGCTTCTTCAATGACGAGTTCAACGCCTAAATCGTTCACTGTCATTACAAAATCTTCTAATGTAGTGTACTTGACCTCAGTATTGTGATTCATAAAGACCACGACCTTTCAATTATTTAATATACATGTATTATACTGATTTTAAATTTTGAAATCAATGAATATTCTGACATTTTAAAAGAAATATGTGTAAAAAGAAAATAAAAGTAGAACTTGAATTTATTTTAAGCTTGGATAAAATATTATTAGGTTATAATTTTTTAGTTTTAATAACCATCTAAGTAATCGAATAAAGTGAGGTTTTTTAATGACACATTTACCCGAAACGATTTATGTTATACGAAAAGGTGATATGGTAATACGACCTAAATATGATGAATATCAGCAAACAAATGGTACTGAAATTATCAGATTTGATCAAACTCGCAAAGAAAGTCCATTTAAAGTACAGAGAATTATCGAAAGATCATGTAAATTTTATGGTAATAATTATATTAGTAAAAAAGCAGAAACGAATCGTATTACTGGAATCTCTAGTAAACCACCTATTTTACTTACGCCTCTTTTTCCTACTTACTTTTTTCCAACTCACTCAGACCGTCAAGAAGAAAATATATGGATTAATATGCATTATATTGAAAATGTTAAAGAACTTAAAAATCGTAAGAGTAAAATAATTTTTGCGAATGGTGATTCGTTAACGCTCAATGTATCATTTCATAGCTTGTGGCATCAATATACGAATGCAATCATCTATTATTACATGGTAGATAAGCAATCACGAATGAAATCTAACAACCCTGAACAACCCATTGACTATAATCAGTCTTCTCTAAATATTTTCGAGGCGCTCTCACGCTACTCCCTTTTTGAAGAAAATTAGCTTTTTTCCCAAACTATTGATTTTAAAAATTGATGACAGTGTTTCAATTTAAAATATGCGGAACGTTAATATTAAATAAGTGTAAATGTTCCGTATATTTTTTTAATATAACTCTTGAAAAATTCAACAAGATTGATATAATAATACTTGTGCTTGATAGAGACAGATTAATTATTATTTATCCGCAGTAGCTCAGTGGTAGAGCTATCGGCTGTTAACCGATCGGTCGTAGGTTCGAATCCTACCTGCGGAGCCATATGGAAACGTACTCAAGTTGGCTGAAGAGGCGCCCCTGCTAAGGGTGTAGGTCGCGAGAGCGGCGCGAGGGTTCGAATCCCTCCGTTTCCGTTATTTGTTTATACCTCGTTAAATCTCGTAAAACAAAACGTTGATTTGACGGGGTTTTGTTATATCTGGTTAATTTTCGTTGAGCCTCGTAAATCAACCTGAACGTCCCCGAAACGTCCCCGAGATTTCATAAAATACCTATTTACGTCCCCGAAATTCATTAAAACGTCCCCATCATATTTTCTAAAAGTTTTACAGCTTTATTTTTTTCTTTTTGTTCAATTTCATCTAATAAATGTGAATATACATCCATTGTTGTTTTGATATTCTTATGACCCAATCTTTTTGAAATGTAATAAATTGATATATCATTGTGTAATAGATAAGAACAATGAGTGTGCCTAATACTGTGCAGCGTATATTTGCCGATTTTATTTTCTAAACAGAATTTGTGTAACACTTTAGACACTGCGTTATGTGTGATTAAAGACACTCCTGTATTAAATAGTCGTGTGGATAGATTTACTGGCATTTGAGCTAGTGTTTTTTGCAATATTTTCATATCAGTAGGTGGAACATCTACGGTTCTATCTGATGTCTCAGTTTTAGTGCCCGGAAGATGTATTGTGCAGTCTCTATAATTTAAATCAGTTGTACATAATCGCTGAACCTCCCCAAATCTTCCACCAGTAATAATTAAAATGTAGATAAATACATATGATTGAATAGGTGTGTTAGATACATATTGTTTTAGTTTAATAAAATTATCAATGCTCATAAATTTTTCTTCTTCACGTTGGGCTGGTATAGTTCCTTTAGTAACAACTTTATATGTAGGATCTTTGTGAATTAGCCCTTCTTGTATAGCGTCATCTATCGACTGTTTTAAGCAGTTATGAATTTTTCTTACCGTCTCTGTTGAATGATTAGCACCATACCATTTAATAAACTTCCGATAAATAGTCATGTTTAGGTCGGACATTATAATATCTTTGAGATTTTCTTTTTCTAAAAACTTTTTGAATTGGTTAATTGCATTTTTGAATGTGGCATATGATTTTTCAGTAACAACACCTTCTTTATTAACAACAATCCAATCATTATAATAATCTATAAAAGAAGTTTTATTATTGATTATGAAGCCTTTCATTAATTTGTTTCGAGCTATAGATTCTGCCTCTGTTGCCTCACGTTTAGTTTTAAAACCTTTCTTTTTATAACGTTTACCTTCATATCCAAAGTCATAATACCATTTACCATTAGGCTGTTTTCTTACTGACATTTCATTTCCTCCTCAAAAAAAGTAAAAAATAATAAGGGTAGGCATGCTACCCATAATTTTATTGTGAAGTTAACCTTAAAGTTTCTCTGTATTGTACAGCTTTTGGTTCGTCTGTAAATTGGACTGTATTATTGTGTTCTGATAAAATTTTATCCTTAATTTCATCAATATTAACTTTAAAGAATTCTTTTCTTCCATTAACTTTATTAACTTTATATTTTTTAAAGTGGTCGTGCAATTTGCTTTCGAGTTCAAAAGCATTTTCAGAAAAAATTAAAGCATGTACATCGAATTCAAAGGGAACAGAAGCGCTGCTTAATTCATTAATTCTGTCCATAGGTTCTAATCTTCGAGTTACGCCAATCTTATAAACGTTTTCTCCAAACGAACCGATATTAGATATTACGTAAACAAATCCTGACTGAGCATTTTCTTTTCTATCTTCTATATTTTCTCTTTCAGAACTTAAATTTTTGAGAGATTCGTCTAATTCTTTAATTTTTTCAATATATAATTCTTTTTCGACTTGTAGGTTAGTATTATTAAGATACTTAGTCAGTTTTTTTATTTCGTTATTATGGTGTTTAATATCTTTATCAAGATCTATTAATTTTTTCTCCATCTCTTTTTCGGCTTGTTGTATTTCTTTCATTCTAGCTCGTTCTTCTCTTCTGACTATTTTTTCATCTTCTTGCTTAATACTATGTTTGTGTTTTAAATCTAACATCTCAAGTTTTATATCTAATAAGTCTTCTGGAATATGTACATTATCAGTTTCAAAAATTTTATTTATTCCTTCATAACTTTTAAATATTTTGTTCTGCATACTTTCAATGTTTTTACCATTTACATTATTAATTAATTGAGAAGTTTCAGCATTAAACAATCTTATAATTTGTTTAGCTTGTGCATTTTGATGTTTCTTATTCTCTTTAGAATCATTAAATATTTTCACTTTTTCAAGACTCACTAAATCTCTTTCTTTCATTTCTAATTTTTTTATGTGTGTATTAATTTCAGACGAGTCTACTTCTAGTAAATCGAAAGGATAAGTTAACTCTACATCATATTTGATCAATTCTTCATTTAGATAATTAGTTATTTGTTCAAGTTCTTTTGTACCTCTTTCTATATCTGCCATCAAATCTATTTTTAAGTTCTGCAACTTTTGTATTTCACTTTCCAGACTCTTATTTTTTTCTTTCAATTCTTGGAGTGTTGCCACATCAGGTTCTACAATTTTTTTAATAACTATTAACTTAGATAATGCATATATCGATAAAACAAATGGGATTATACCAATTCCCGGAGTGCCTATACTTAACAAAGATGTTACTAGGATAGTCCACATTATCCATTGGTTTTTAAAATTTTTTGTTTTCATTTAACTTCCCCCTTTTTATATTTCTTTATATTAAAACGCCACAAAGGACGCTTTATTCAAACTTTTGATAGTTGTATATAACTTTACCTATAACTTCTATTTCATTTGTATTTTCAATGTCATATGTATTTGTTTTGAATTCATCAAAATAGCTAACTGGTTCTAAATGTAATTTAGTTTCTGTAAGTCTTACACGTTTGACTGTATATTCTCCACCTAATCGTAAAACTAAAATATCATTACTGTTTAATTTGTAATCTTGATTAATTCTATAGTCATGTACGATTATATACGAACCATTAGAAAGTATTTTGTTCATACTATCGCCGTTAACTTGTAAAGCTATACATTCACTAGGTTTGCGACCATTGAAAACAAAAGATGGTGCTTTGAGAGACTTATTATCAACCGACATTTCTTCAAAGTTACCAGCAGAAACTTTACCATAATAAGGAATATCAATTTCGTTATCGATTTCTGGAATAGTAGCTTCTTCAATTTCTCCTAATAGATATCCTTTTGAAACATTAAACAAACTAGAAATTTTCTCAATCATACCCATTCTAGGTTCGTTTTTTCCATTTTCCCACATTCTAATAGTACCTTCTGAAACATCTAATTTTTTTGCCATTTCAACTTTTGATAATCTGTTATTCAATCTAATTTCTTTGATGGAATGTTTGAAAGCCATTTTAATTACCTTCCTTATATATATGATGTTTTGACACTTATTATTATACTATGAAAAATCGTAATTTCAACATCTAAAATACGATTTATTAAATTAAAATTACGCATTTTTTAAAATAAATTACGGAAAACACTTGAAATCGTATTTATAATTCGATATACTCTAATCAGAGCTTAACAAGGAGGTAAATAAATGAATCATATAAAACAAAACTTGAAGTTAGATGAATGGCGAAAAAGAAAAGGGTATACTCAATCATCTTTCGCTAATAAATTAGGAATTTCTCCATCGACTTATAACATTTGGGAGAATAATCCAGAAATCATCAAACCTAAAGATGCATTCAAAATCGCAAAAGTTTTAGAGGTCTCTATTGATGAGATTATTTTTTTAAAAGATGAATCGTATTTTAAATACGTTTTAGTCGAAGAAAAAGAACGACAAACAACTTAAAGGAGGAATCAAAAGTGAGTGAATTACAAACATTCAATTTTGAAGAGTTACCAGTAAGAACATTAACAGTAGACAAGGAACCATATTTTGTAGGAAAAGATGTAGCGAGAATTTTGGGTTACAAAAGAACGGCGGATGCTATTCGAGATCATGTAGAGTTGGAAGATAAAGGGGTCGGTAAAATACAGACACCTGGTGGAATGCAAAATGTAACTATCATCAACGAAAGTGGACTTTATAGCTTAATCTTCTCAAGCAAGTTAGAAAGTGCTAAACGTTTCAAGCGTTGGGTAACATCTGAAGTTTTACCAGCTATTCGAAAACATGGACTGTATGCAACAGATAACGTAATCAAAAACACATTAAATAACCCAGATTATATTATCAATATTTTAACTGAGTATAAGAAAGAAAAAGAACATAATTTAGTACTCGAACAACAAGTTAAGGAGAACAAACCTAAAGTACTATTCGCAGATTCAGTTGCTGGTAGCGATAATTCAATACTCGTAGGAGAATTAGCGAAATTACTTAAACAAAACGGTATTGATGTTGGGCAAAACAGATTATTCAAATGGTTAAGAAACAACGGTTACTTAATTAAAAAGAGTGGAGAAAGCTATAACTTACCAACTCAAAAAAGTATGGATTTAGAAATATTAGATATAAAGAAACGTGTAATTAACAATCCTGATGGATCTAGCAAAATTACACGTACACCTAAAGTAACAGGTAAAGGCCAACAATACTTTATCAATAAATTTTTAACAGAACTAGAAACAAATTAAAGGAGCGAATAAAATGAAAAGTTTAAAAATTCAATACGGAGTACCTGAAGCATCAAAAATTAAAAGTGCAGTAAATGAAATTGAAGAAGCTATCGAAGATTTAAATTATGACGCAATCGATATAGAGATAGGCATAGCGCCTAAACCAATTATCGAATTCGATGAAGAAGAGGGATAACATGACAAAAACATGGTGGACTATGGAAGATTTGGAATATGAAACAGGACGCAATAGATATTGGATAAAAAGAAACATTTTAGAAATTCCGCAATTTAAAAAAGAAATAGAACAGTTTTCACATTATCCAATCAACAACAATGATCAATACAGATTCATAGGTAGCAAGATGAAACAATTTCTTGAGGATAACTTCAAAAAGATATTTGGATAGGAGGCATAACCATGCTAAAAAAACTAAAAATAGCACTCCTAATCGTAATCTTGGCGGAGGAGATTAGAAGTGATAGAAAACGAATAGTAAAAGTTAGTACCAGTATAGACGAAAAGGAATTAACAAAAATTGTAAATGAGGAAAATGAAAAGGAAAACGTATCATTTATTTTCTAATTAGGAGGTGTAAAACATGTTATTTACTAATATTTGTATGCTACTAGCAGTTATTTTCATGATTTTAACATTAATTATTAATATTAAAAATTAAATCTTCGTCTCTTACTCAAATACCAAATACGCTTATTAGCAACTATTTCAATAGCTTTTGGCTTTTCTTTCAAATGATAAGAAAACTCGATTGTTGCATTAGGTATAAAAATTTCATTCTCGTCAAAAGGACAACAACTATATGGAGATGTTAAGGGATTAGGATATCTCATATGAGCGTCTTTTGGAGATTGGATATGAATGTTATCTAATTTCATATTATCACTATCAAAAAGATTGATTTCTTTAACGGTAATTGTTTTTGGAGAAACATTTGCAAGAACAAAACCACATTTTATCAAATTATTTTCATTATCTAGTTGATCGGTATAGAAATCGCTGATTTCAATGCTAGGTCGATTGCTTAAATAAGCATATAGGAAACTCGCTATTGCAACTAATAAGGCTATTACAGCAATTATATTGGAAAACAAGGTAGATTGAATAAATTCCATAGTAAACTCCCATTTTTATTTAATAAATTCATTATACACGAAAGGAATGGTTTTATGCCCGAGCACATTCAACAAATGCTGTTCGATTTCGCACTAGAAAGAGGATATATCGAAAAACTTTTAAAAATGAAAGAAGAGGGTGATAAATGAAGTACTTACTTAGCTATATGACTATGTTTATCGCAATGATCATCACATTACTTTTAGGAGGTGGTTTCACAACAGTATTAGGGATTTCAATGCTAACCCTTATCTTTAGCACATTCTTCTGGGAGAAGTGGCTTGAGATAACAAAAAAGACTGAAACTTGCGCCAACAAGTAACAGTCTAAAATCAAAAATTTATCAAAATATACAACTTAATTTAATCAAAATATACGGAGGTAGTCAAATTGAAACAGCTAAAAATAAAGAAAATATCAATAGAAAATTTTGCAGGTTTAAAAAATCAAGTTTTTGAATTTAATGGCAATGATGCAAGAGTATATGGAGCTAATGGTACAGGAAAGACTACAACTGCTACAGCACTACAATGGCTTTTATTTGATAAAGGGCTTGATGGTTCAACTAAATCATTCAACCCTGTTCCTTTAGACGAAAATAACGAAGAGGAATATGAGTTAATCCCTACTGTTGAAGTTGAGTTGGATGACAACGGAAAAACTCTAAAAATCAGAAAAGAAAGTCATCCTAAATATACAACTAACAAAACAACAAACCGTAAAGAATATAGTCGTTCAAGAACTAAAAAACAATATATTAATGACGAAAGTTTAAAAGTAAAAGACTTTCAAAGTCGTATTAGTGAGCTAGTAAGCGAAGATGTATTCAAACTCATCACAAATCCAGCAGCGTTTAATCAACTACATTGGAAAGAACAACGTACCATTTTGTTTGAAATTGCCGATGATATCGATACAGAAACAATTATCAAGACTAACAAAGACTTTGAAGCAATCCCTCAAATACTAGGCGATCATGATATAGAGACTAAACAAAAAATTCTAAAAGATAAAATTAGTCAAATAGAGAAGGACATCAAAGATATTCCTGTTCGTATCAATCAAACAGAAAGTAACAAGCAAGAGGTTCCGAAATATGATGAAGAGAGATACGAAGAAATTAAACAAGAGATTGAACGATTAGGCAAAGAAAGAGTAGATGTTCAAAATGGCAAAGCTGAAATTGATTTACGTAATCAATTAGCTGATAAACAAGCTGAGTTAAAGCGTCTTGAAGATAACCATGAAGCTAACAATGAAAACCGTATAACTTCTTTAAATAACGAATTCAATGTAGAAGAAGGAACGGTATCTAATCTAAAAACACAAATTAAAAATAATAAGCAGCAAATTGATTATGAAAATAATCGACGCAAAACGTTGTTAGATAAACATAAAGAAATTCAATCTCAAATTGGAGAAGTGAAAAAAAGACAATTCGAATATAAAGACGACGGTGTTTGTAGTTGTTGTGGCCAACCATTACCAGCTGATCAAGTTGAACAAGCAAAAGAAAAAGCACTAAAACAGTTTAATAAAAATAAATCTCAAGAGATTGAAGAGTTAAATAACTCCAAAGAAAGAGTTGTAAACGATGGTAAACAAATAAAGCCGACAATCGAAAAATTAGAGAGTCAAAATAATAGTTTACAAATCAGAGTCAATGAAGCCGAAGACAAGTCACAACGCATTCTTAATAAAATTAATCAACTTAAAGCAAGTAGCGTAAATGTAACTCAAACAGAGGAATATAAATCAGTCCTTAATGATATTAATGAGATTAATAATAAACGTAAAGACATTAAAACAACTATTAATGATCAACTTGTTAATATCGACAATCAAATAACAGAACTTACTCAAGAGAAAGTAGAGTTTGAAAATGTAAAAGCTATCGAGTCTTCAAATAAACATCTTGATGACGCTATCAGAGAATTAAGAATGCAAGAAGATAATTTACTAGATGAAAAAGAAGAATATGTACACCAAAACCAAGTATTGAAAGCATTTATAACAACACGTGTAAAAATGCTTACTGAAAATGTAAACAATAAATTTAATATTGCTCAATTTAAACTCTTTAACCAATTAGTTAATGGAGAACTAGAAGAAACATGTGTCACAACTGTTGATGGTGTTGAATATAGCGGTGGTTTGAATAATGCAGCAAGAATTAATGTCGGTTTAGACATTATCAATACATTATCACAACATTATAAAATCACTGCTCCGATATTCATTGATAACGCAGAAAGTATCACAGATATTATTCCGACAGAAGCACAACAAATTCAATTAATTGTAAGTGGACAAGATAAAAATTTAAGAATGGAGACGATTTAATATGGCAAATAACCAAGTACAACCAACAAACTTAAAAATGGTACAAGAAAGAATTGTTAATGAAAAAAACGTAACAGATGAAGTGTTAAATAAAATTAACGTTTATCAGGCACAAGGTAATTTATCATTGCCTGCAGGATATTCAGCGGAGAATGCATTAAAAGAAGCATGGTTAGTAATTAGTCAAAACAGCAAACTAGCAAACTGTACTAAAGAAAGTATGGCACAAGCGTTATTAGGAATGGTTACACAAGGTTTAAACCCTGCTAAGAGTCAATGCTACTTCATTCCTTATGGTAATAAAATGCAAATTCAACGTAGCTATCATGGAAATATCATGATGTTAAAACGTGATGCAGGTGCAAAAGATGTAGTTGCTCAAATCATTTATAAAGGTGACTCATTCAAACAAGAGTTAGATGGTACTGGTCGTATTAAAGATATTAAACATGAACAAGATTTCTTTAATATCGATAAAGACAATATTGTAGGAGCTTATTGCACAATTGTTTTTGATGATGGAAGAGATAACTATATCGAGATTATGACAATGGACCAAATCAAACAAGCTTGGATGCAGTCATCAATGATTAGAGATGAACAAGCACTTGAGAAATCAAAAACACATAATAATTTCAAAGAAGAAATGGCCAAAAAGACAGTTATTAATCGTGCAGCTAAACGTTATATCAATAGCTCAACAGATGATAATTTACTCAAATTTGCGAGAGAATCAGAAACTCTTATACGTAAAGAAGTCCTAGATGCAGAAGTGGAAGAACAAGCAAATCAAGAAGAACTTGACTTTGAACAACCACAACAATATGAAGATGCTCAATTTAAAGAAGTAGAAGAACCTGAACCAGCTGATGTAAGTAATTTTGAAGAAGTATCGCAAGAAGCACCTAAACAAGAAAGTGAGAAAGAACCATTTTAATTGAAACGTTAGCAACAGGGTCCAGTGGGAATTGCTATCATCTCACCGATGGTAGCACCTCACTTTTGCTAGAGGCTGGTATCAAATTCGAAAAGGTTCAAAAACACTTTAAAGGACGTACAAGAAAGATAAAAGGTTGCTTAATTACTCATGAACATGGAGATCACGCTAAGTATATAAAGCAATATGTCAATGAAGGTATTAACTGTCATATGACTGTAGGCACTCAGCAAGAAATTCCAACAGAAAGTCATAGAATATGCAATATTAAATCTAAACAAGAAATAAGAATTGGCACTTGGTCTATATTGCCTTTTGATATTAATCACGATGCTAATGAGCCTGTAGGTTTTCTATTGCAAAGCGTACATGGATATAAGGTCTTATATGTTACAGACACTAAGTATCTTAAATATAAATTCAAAGGGCTCACACACATGATGTTAGAAGTGAACTACATCTACGAACAGATGCAGCAAAACATTAAAGACGGTGTAATTCATAACGTGTTGGCCAATCGTATTATGGAATCTCATTTTAGCTTAGAACATGCAATTGGAATGTTAGAAGCAAATGATTTATCAAAACTAGAAGAAATTCACTTAATTCATTTAAGTAGTAATAATGCAAATGCTACACACATAAAACAAAGTATTCAGGAAGTTACAGGCGTTCCTGTTTATGTAGGAGGACAATAAATGATTAACAGAGTCGTATTAGTAGGTCGTTTAACTAAAGATCCAGAGTTTAGAACAACGCCTAACGGTGTTGAAGTAACAAACTTCACACTAGCGATTAATCGTAATTTTACGAACGCTAATGGAGAACGAGAAGCAGATTTTATAAATGTTATAACTTTCAGAAAGCAAGCTGTAAACGTAAATGATTATTTATCTAAAGGAAAACTAGCAGGCGTTGATGGACGAATTCAATCACGCAGCTATGAAAATCAAGAAGGTCGTCGAATTTTTGTCACTGAAGTTGTCGCAGATAGTGTTCAATTTCTCGAACCTAAAAATGCAAATGGTAGTCAACAAAATGATTACTACCAACAACAATCAAGAGCTCAGCAAGGACAAAACAGACAACAAAGCAATGAACCGGTTGGAGATAACCCGTTTGCAAACGCTAATGGTCCAATTGATATTAGTGATGATGATTTACCATTTTAATTCAACCAATGTGAGAGTGAGGTGTTCATATGACTGGTTGGATAAAACTGCACAGAAAATTATTAGATTCACCTATTTTTCAGAACGAAAAGCTATTTAAAGTATTCGCGTATTGTTTAATGAAAGCCAGTCATAAAGAACATACGCAACTAGTAGGAAGACGTGTAGTTCATCTTCAAAAAGGCCAATTCGTCTTTGGTAGAAAGCGAGCAAGCGAAGAATTACGTCTTAAAGAATCCACCGTTAGAGACTACGTAAAGCTTTTAGAAAAGCTTGGAACTATCGACATAAAGTCCGACAACAAATTTTCTGTTATAACCGTTGTCAATTGGGCGATTTACCAAAACGAAGAAGAAATTTCCGACAGCAAAAACGACAACAAATCGACAACAAATCAACATCAAATGGACAGCAAATCGACAACAAATCAACATCAAATCAACACAAACAAGAATGTAAAGAATGTAGAGAATGATAAAAATGAAAAGAATGAGAAGAATGTTGTTGTAGGCGACGACTTTGCTTCGATTTACAATCTGTACCAAGAAAACATTGAACAGGTACCAAGTCCAATTACTACGGAAAAACTAACTCAAGATATAGACCATTATGGAAAAGAGTTAGTAGCCTATGCAATAAAAAAAGCTGCACTCAATAATTCTCATAACTATAAATTCATAGACTACTTACTCAAAGATTGGCGTAAGCGTAACTTAACAACCATAAAAGCAGTTAAGCAATACGAACAACAAAGACAGGAACAAAAAGAACAGACTTATAAACCTAGAGTCGTTCAATCAAAAGAGAAAACACCAGATTGGTTAAATGACCGTGAGCAAGAACAAGTTACTAAAGTTGATCCAAAACTATATAAAGATAGAGAAGACTTTTTAAGAAGGCTTGAAGAAAACTGGGGACAACAATAACAGGTAACAATTAACGAATTATTATTTTGAGGTGAGTTATGGAAATAGAAATTAATTTTAATGATACGTATAAGGAACCTATCGGCTCTCCTCGTCCACGTTTTAGAAATACAAGTAAATTTGTTCAAACATACATGCCGACGTCTTATACAAAACATAAGGCTTTCATACAAAGTCAATTACCTAAAAAGATGTTGAACAGTAGGTTGAAAGTATCAATATATTTTTACTTTTCACCACCTAAGAGTTGGACTAAGAAGCAAAAGTTAATATCGATAGGTCAATATAAACGTACGAAACCGGATATAGATAATTTAATTAAAACAGTATTAGACGCTGCTAACGATCACTTATGGAAAGATGATAACCAAATTGCACACATTGAAAGCTTTAAACAATATGCAAAAGAACCAAAAATAATCATGAATGTAGAGGAAGTGGAGTAAATGGAGATCGCAAAAATGAGAGTTAAAAATAAATATTTTAGTATCACACCTGATGTAGCAGAAAAAATGCAAAAAGCAGATATCAATTCAGTCATTTTAAGACAAAGATTAGCAAAAGGATGGGCTTTTGAAGACGCAATTGAAGCTCCTATTGGAGTAAGACGTAGTGAGTGGGAAAGTTTGAAACCTAAAGAGAACGACATCGCAAGTTATAAAGAGAGAATGGCACAACGAAGATTACAAGAGTTGAAAAGAAAGAAACCGCACTTATTTGAAGTGCCACAAGTACATCCTAGAAGAGAATGGTGTGTGCACCTTATGAAGTACGATATTTTTCCAAAAAGGGTGGTTAGATCATGAGTGTTAAAGATTTGAATAGAGGCGATAGAATCAGAATGCAAGAAGTTAACGGTGTTGAAATTACAGTGCTAATAAAAAGTGTATATCGTTTAACTGGGTCAAAAACTGGCTCAAATCTTGCTATAGATAAATGGTTTGCTGATGTAGAAGCAATTGACGGGAGAACTTGGACTATTGATGATAGTTACGATTTTTACTCATTGACTAACGAAAATGAAGAACCCCAAAAGACGTTAGATGACAAGGTTAGCCACCCAACACATTATACGTATGGAGATATAGAAATTATAGATTTCATAGAGCAGGTCACTAAAGATTACAAACCCGAGTTAGCATTTGCGATTGGTAATGCAATTAAATATATAAGTAGAGCTAATCGTAAGAACGGTAGAGAAGATTTAGACAAGGCGCGTTGGTACCTGAACAGGGCATTTGAGAAGTGGGAGGAACAATAAATGACAAATACATTAGAAATTAAATTATTATCAGAAAACGCGACTATGCCGAAGAGAGCAAATTCTACAGATAGCGGATTAGATTTGTATGTATCAGAAACAACAACAATCAAAGCAGGAGAAACAAAAGCAGTTAAAACAGACGTGGCTATTAATTTACCTCACGGATATGAGGCGCAAGTGAGACCTAGATCAGGTAAGTCGCTTAAAACAAAGTTACGTGTAGCATTAGGAACAATAGACCAAACATACAATAAAGAAATCGGTATTATCACAGATAATATAGGTAATGATGATATCACAGTAGAAAAAGGAGAAAGACTAGCACAGTTAGTTGTAGCACCAGTTGTATATCCTACACCCAAGCAGGTTGATTGGTTTGAAAAAGAAAGTGACAGAGGCGCATATGGAAGCACAGGAGAGTAAAGATATAGTAGCAGAGATTAAAAGAATACTTCGCAAAGAGTAACGAAAAGTAAGGTAAAAAAGTAAAAAGCCCAAAAGGACTTTTTACTTCTAAGCTAATAGTAATTTTATTCCTAAAAACAAATTTTTAATCATATAGTATATTGCAAGTAAGCCAATAATAATACCTACTGTAAAAGTTATATCATTGTAATCATAACTAATTGTAGATAGTATTACTGCTGATACGATTATAAAAATAATAGGTAATATATGGTAAAGTAAGGCTTTTCTAGCATGTCTTGAAGTATTACCACTAGCTAATATCCAAACGATAAGTGGAAATAAAAAAGGCATGAAAAATACACTGAAATAGCAAAAAGAAGCTAACACATTATTCGCTGATTTGCTCATTTCTACACCTCCTAATTGATATTGCAAATATAACGTAATATTTTCGAGATTTACAGGAGGTTTTATCAAACTTTCAAAATTGTAATATTAAAGGAGTCGATAAAATGATTAAGAAACTAATAAGACTTTGGTTCACTATAGCAATGTACGAGTTAGGCAAATGGATTGGCAGAGAAGTTTATTACAAGTTGACTGCAAACGATGAGGTGGAAGTGCCTAAGGACTTTAACGAAGATGACCACGCTCATTTAAATGAATTATGGAAAAAGGTATTTAAATGACTTGGTGGATAGTGATTATTCCAGTTATGTATCTCGTTTGGTTGTGTGTAAAGAGTAAGAACGGAGGTTAATTTAATGGATAATATATTTAACGTTGATGGTAGTAAAAGAGAAAAACCTAACATTCAGAACCAAATATATGAATTGAAATCAATTTTTCCTTTAATACTTGAAGTGGCTAGATTGAAATCTGAATATCAACGTGAGAGGTTAACAAGTTTAAGACAACAAGGTTTTACGGAAGAACAAGCATTAGAAATTATTAAAGTGGAACGTACACCTTACGACCAATATTAAATATAAGGGGGGACAATTATGTTTTATAAATCTAAGTGGATGAAATTAAAGACTTTAGTTTTTAATTTAATTTTGATGATGCAAAACGATAAAGATCGTAGCACCCATATTAAAATCGGTGAAATTGCAGCTTTAGAAAGTATATTAAGTAAAATGGATGAAATAGACGGCGGTAATGATTTTCAAAAATTAAAATATGAAGAACATAAGAAACGAATCGATGAAAAAACAAAGGGAATTAAAGAGAATGGAGGGTAATAATTAGTGTATTCAAAAGAAGCTATTATTAACATGATTGATAATTACCAAATGACGTGTAAATATTTAGTTACTGTAATACCAGATTGTGATAGTAACTCAATTGCACAGTATGGTATACAAGCTACGTTACCTAAACCACAAGGGAAGAATGGGAGTAAGGTTGAAGATGTTGTTATACGTCGCGAGAGAATGAGTAAACGACATGCGCAGATGTTAGCAGAAGTAGAGTTTATCAATCAATCCCAACAGAAGTTAGGACATGTTGACTTTATATTCTTAAGTCACTTAAAAAAAGGTAGACGCAGAGATGAAATAATAAAAGATATGCCAAACTCTCGATTAAATAGAACTAACTTTTTGGCACGTAAAGATGACTTAGCAGAAAAAATATATTTGTTACAGTGACAAAAATGACAAAAATGACGAAAATGACGAAAATGACACTATTTTTAGAATGGACAGAATTTTTAATATAATGGTTATAGAGGTTTTATCTCAACCCAAAAACATTCTATTGCTCCTGGATATATGTTTATGGCATTCACTCTAAAGTGGGTGCCATTTTTATGTGTATAAGTTATAATAAAGGCGTAGTACAATTTAAAAGTGGAGGAATGGGAAAATGAGAAAAGATTCAGTGAAAGCATACAGAGAAATGCAGAATTCAATAAATGTTTATGGTACACAAAAAGTGAATGAATTCATTATGAGAAACAATAGCATAGAAAACATGTTTCATAGATTAATAATCGAACAAATGATTGAAGTTAAAGATAGAATTGTGGTTTATAATTTGGATGAAAAAAATGGTGTTTTAAGATTCTATTATATAGATAACAACACTTTGACTAAAGTAGTCTTAAAGAAAGAAGATGGAACATTTAATTGCTTAAACATCCAAACAAAACCATATTTAATAAGTGTTAATGGTAAAGGTGGAAATATAAATCAATTAATTGAAAGTGCTGATATTTTCTACAGTAAAAATTTAGAACATAAAATTACAATTGAAAATCCTAACAAATCAAATATTGATTTTCCCGGTTTTATAAGTCAATTAAAAATATAAGACTTTAATTATAGCACCTAAACAGGTGCTATTTTTATACACAAATTTAAATAAGCAATTAGCGTGAGAGTTGGTGGTATATGAAATGAAATTAACAGTAAAACAACAGAAATTTGCGGATGAATATATAAGATTAGGTGAAGTTACTAAAGCTGCAATTAACGCAGGTTACAGTACAAAATCAGCTTATGCAGTAGGAAGCGAAAACTTGAAAAAACCTAGTATAAAATCCTATATTGACAAGCGTTTAGAAGAACTCAAAAAAGAAAGTATTGCCGAACAAGATGAAATATTGCAGTATTTAACATCAGTTATGCGTGGAGAAATGACTGAACAAACATTAGTTGGCCAAGGCGAAGGTTATCAAGAAATAGATAACATTGATGTAGGTGCTAAAGATAGGATTAAAGCAGCAGAGTTGCTTGGTAAACGCTACAGAATGTGGACTGAAAAGATAGAAGCAGAAGTAACAACACCAACATTTGTAAATGATGTGCCAGAAGATGACTAATCAACCTATTGTCAGTCCAGCGAAAGTTATAGGTGGCGGTTACAATAGATTTTGGCACAACAAAAATTTTTATCGAGTTGTAAAGGGCAGTCGTGGTAGTAAGAAAAGCAAGACAACAGCAATTAATTTCATTTACAGAATAATGCAATATAGCTGGGCAAATTTGCTAGTTATTAGACGTTACAGTAATACAAATAAGCAATCAACATATACTGATTTAAAGTGGGCTACGAACCAATTAGGCGTGGCTCACTTATTTCGTTTCAATGAAAGTCTGCCAGAGATAACTTATAAACCTACTGGACAAAAAATTCTTTTTAGAGGTTTAGATGATCCGCTAAAGATTACATCAATCACAGTGGACACAGGAATACTAAGTTGGGCATGGTTTGAGGAAGCTTACCAGATAGAAACCTTTGATAAGTTCAGTACAGTAGTTGAATCTATACGTGGTTCTGTCGATGACCCAGAATTCTTTAAGCAAATCACTATAACGTTCAACCCATGGAGTGAACGTCATTGGCTTAAACCAACATTCTTTGATGAAAATACACGATTAAACAATACATTTTCATACACAACAACATTTCGAGTGAACGAATGGCTTGATGAGGTCGATATTGCACGTTATGAAGACTTGTATAGAACAAACCCTAGACGTGCCAGAATTGTTTGTGATGGCGATTGGGGAGTAGCAGAAGGATTAGTATTTGAAAACTTTGAAGTTAAAGAGTTTGATTGGGTTAAAAAGTTAAAAGATAAACAAGTTGTAGCACATGGCAGTGACTTTGGTTTTACTCAAGACCCAACAACACTTGTTAGTACTATTGTAGATACACAGAACAAAGAATTGTGGATATACGACGAATATTACCAAAGAGGTATGCTTACTGACGATATATATCAAATGTATATAGATAAAGGATTGAAAAATGTCGAGATAATAGCTGATAGTGCAGAGAAACGTTTGATTACCGAAATTAAGCGCAAGGGTATTTCAAACATTAAACCATCTGTAAAAGGTCAAGGATCTATTATGCAAGGTGTTCAATTTATACAAGGATTCAAAATATACGTACATCCATCTTGTGAACATACGATAGAAGAATTAAACACTTATACATTTGATCAAGACAAAGACGGTAACTGGTTAAACAAGCCTATAGATGAAAATAACCACATACTCGATGCTTTGCGTTATAGTTTAGAGAAATTCCACTTCCCTAGAAATAACAAAACAAACGTCAATATTAAGAAAAACATTAGCCGTGCTAAAGCTATGGGCTTATAAGGAGGTAACACATGGCACACGTTAACAACTTTGAAAGAGATCTTGAGCGTCGTCAAATGCGTGATGAGATATATAGACGTGACGCAGTTGAAACGTACAAATACGATGGCACAGTACAAGACTTGTTAGATAACCCTAACGATATCAGTGACTTCATTCGTCATCATTTAGAGGCGCAAGTTCCAAGATTACAAATGTTAGATGATTATTATCAAGGTTTAAACTTTAACATCATGCGTAACAAACGTCGGAGAGAGAAACACTTAGCAGACAATAGAGCGGCACACGATTTTGCTTCATATATCACTGACTTTATTAATGGCTATTGTTTTGGCCATGCAATACAAGTGCAATCAGATAAAGAAATGACACAAAGTAAATTAAATGAGTTACACAGTCTTAACGATGTGGATAGTCACAATCGCTCTTTAGGTTTAGACTTGTCTATCTTTGGTAGAGCGTATGAATACATTATACGTAATCAAGAAGATGAGGTTAGATTTTACAAATCAGATCCACGTAATACTTTCGTTATATATGATACAAGCGTAGAGAAGAATAGTTTGATGGCTATTAGATACTGGAAAGTAGCAACAGAAGATAGCGTAGAGTTAACGGAAGTTGAAAGTAACATTTACTATGTTGATGTTATTACAGATAAAGCAACATACTTCTATGAGGCAAACAGCGTAACTAACTTAGAGTTGTCTGATCGAAAACCACCAGAGGCGCATTCATTCGGTAGAGTTACTATTACAGAGTTTAGCAACAATGAAAAACGTAGAGGAGACTTTGAGAAGGTTATTCCCCTTATTGACTTATATGATGAAGCGCAATCAGATACAGCTAACTATATGAGTGATTTAAACGATGCAATGTTGTTAATTAAAGGTAACGTTGATTTAAACGAAGAGGTAGCAACTTTACAGAAAGAAGCGAATGTATTCCATTTAGCACCTCCTGAATATGCAACAGTGGACGACAAAGTCACTGAAGGTAATGTAGACGCTCAATACATCTATAAACAATATGATGTGAGTGGTGTAGAAGCATATAAAACAAGAATCGCTAAAGACATTCACACGCTTACTAACACACCAGACATGACTGATGAAAACTTTGGAGGTCAACAATCTGGAGAAGCCATGAAATATAAGCTATTTGGTTTAGAACAACGTACAGCAATCAAAGAAGGATTGTTCCGAAAAGGATTGGTTAGACGTTACAAGTTAGTCGGAGAAATTATGGGCGTGAATAGAGAGATAGACAAAGATAATCTCAAAGATTTAGTATTTACGTTCACTCGAAACTTACCTAAGTCAATTACAGAAGAAATGCAAATGTACATGAGTGCTGGTGGAGAAATTAGCCAACAAACACTGATGTCTCTTGTATCTTTCATAGACAATCCGCAAGATGAAGTCAAACGTATCCAATCAGAGGAAGAAGAAAAAGTAAAACGTTCTGATGATTTAATGTATAAGAACGTACAAAATGAGGAAAATAACATAGAACAATCGACTTCAAACATTGAGGAGTGATGATCTATGACTTATTGGGATAAAAGAGCTCAAGAAATCATTAAAGATGAGACAATGAGCGATAAGGAAATGAGTCAAGAGATTGAACGCATTGTTAACAACATGATTGACGATATAGAGAATGAGATATCTAAGTTCTATGCAAGATACGCAGACAGTGAAGGTATTTCTATTTCCGAAGCTAAAAAGAAGGTAGATACTTTCGACGTTCAATCTTTTGCTAATAAAGCAAGGTCATACGTTAAAAACAATGACTTTAGCGATAGAGCGAACAGAGAACTTAAACAATACAACACAGCGATGTATGTGAATAGAGAGAAGTTACTTAAAGCACAGTTAGGGCTCATTGTAACGTACTCATACGCTCATATAGAGCAATCTATTTATAATTACATGGAATCATCCTATTATCGTTCTCTTGAGCAACAAGCAGGTATTTTAGGCGAAACAATACATGTATCACTCAACGATGTAAAAACAATTGTCACTGCTCCATTTCAAAACTCTAATTGGTCACGTCGTTTATGGCGTGATATGAAAGTTGTTCGTGCTCATGTTGAAAAGGCTACAAGCCAAGTATTGTTAAGAGGACGACACCCTTATGAGTTTGTGAAAGAGTTCAGAAAAGAAACAGGTAATAGTACTTACGAAATAAGACGTTTACTCATAACAGAAACTGCTAGAGTGCAAACGTTAGCTGCAAAGCGTCATATGTTAGAACAACATGGACCTGATGCAGAATATGAATATCACGCTAAGATTGATGGTAAGACAACAAAAACCTGTAGGCACTTAAACAATAAAGTATTTAAAGTCAAAGATATGAAGCCTGGTGTGAACGCTCCGCCAATGCATCCTTTTTGTCGGAGTGCTGTAGCGCCACACATCAATCCTAATTGGAGAGATGAATTCTTTGAAGAACGCAAAGGAAGATATTCACTATAAGGAGGTGTTGGAGTTGGCAGAAACAAACGATGTAACAAATACGCCGCCAGTTACCAACGAAGGTACTGCAGAAGAAATTGTAGATAATTCCATAGGCGATTATGAAGATGCAGATTGGGAAGAAGAGGAAGTCATCGATACAGATTTTAGCGATGAAGAAGATTCAGAATATGAAGATGACTTTATGCATCCAGACGACGAAGAATTTGAAGAAGAGAATTGGGAAGAAGATTACGATTTTTCAGATGATTTTGATCAAGAGGATATAGACTTTCTTGAAGGACTTGGTGGTCCTGAAGATGAAATAGAAGAAGAATACGAAGAAGATTACGAAACAGAAGAAGGTCTTTATGACGTAACTGAACTTGATAGTGACACAATTGATGAGTACGACAAATACGATGAAAGTTACTTGCAAGATAGACTAGATGATGTGTATGACGAATACAATCAGATATTTAATAAAGAGCCATCAGATATCATCAAAGATAGTATGAAAACTCAAGAGAAGATAGACAAAATTGTTGATGCAATTCAAGAGGGTGGAAACGGTGTGTAATGAACGTATCGCTAAAGCTCTCGAAGGCATTCAATATGAATTGAAAAGATTGAATGACTCGAACCCTAGTAACCAAGCACAAGTGAAGCAGAAAGAGCCTGAGAAGAAAGAGTTTAAACCTAAAAATTTTATTTAGAGGGTGTTAGCTGAAATGGCTATAGAAGTATACGAATTAAAGACAGTAAGTTCATATCCAGGTTACGAAACAGTTAAAAGTTATAGATTAAGTGAAGGTAGTAGAGAACATCTAGATTTATTATCTAGAAACAAAAGAGATATACCAGTGATTCAAAAAACTAATGTTACTACTGATGAATATGGATTTTCATATTTAAAATAATATTTTGACCTAAGCAAGTCATTAAACTGCTAATAACATAATCAACTGGATTAATACAATGTAATAAACATAAACATCAGCACACTTTATTGGGCTTAACCGCACTATAATGGGTGCTTTTTTTATGCGTAAAATCATTCGTGTTAAGACTGTTTGAAAGGACGATATAAATGAATGAAATTAAACGATTAAAGCTAAATTTACAGCATTTCGCTGAAGATAATCCAAATGATCCTGAAGGAAAAGATAAACAAAGTGGAAATGACCAAGGCGATGATGACAAAAAATTTTTTGAATTAACTCAAAGTGAGTTAGATAGTCAAAAACACAAGGCTGTAAATAAAGCATTAGCAAATCAAGAGAAAAAATTCGAACAAAGGTTAAAAGAAGCTGTTGAAAATGCACGTTCTGAAGCTGAAAGCTACGCTAAGTTAACTGAAAAAGAGAAGAAAGACAAAGAATTTGAGAAACGCGAACAAGCCTTAGCTGAAAAGGAAAAAGAATTTAAATTGCGTGAACTCAAATCTGATGTAGAAAGTGACTTAAAAGAAAAAGGTCTACCTACTTCGTTTGCACAGTCTTTAATTCATTTGGAAGATAATGAACAAATTAATGATGTCGTTAATTCGATTAAAGAAGATTTCGACAAAGCTGTACAAGAGCAAGTTAAAGAAGCTACACGTCAATCAACACCTTATGGACAAGGTAGTGACGTATCTTCTAAAAAAGAAACATCTAAAAGTTTTGCTGATTTAGCAAAAGAAAACAGAATTATTAAATAAATGGAGGCGTTATAAATGGCAGATGTAAAACCACAAACATTTAACCCAGATCATGTAATGATGCACGAACACAAGGAAGGCGAATTATTAAACGATTTTAACGAACCTATTCTTTTAGACGTATTACAAAACTCAAAGATTATGCAATTAGGCCAATACCAAGATATGGGTGGTAAATCAGAGAAAAAGTTCACTTATTGGGCAGATAAACCAGGTGCTTACTGGGTAGGAGAAGGTCAAAAAATTCAAACTTCTAAACCTAGCTTACTTGAAGCATCTATGCGTTCACACAAAATAGCTGTAATTGTTTTAGCGTCACGTGAATACTTAAACTACACTTATTCTCGTTTCTTTGAAGCAATGAAACCTCAAATTGCAGAACAATTCTACAAAAAGTTTGATGAAGCCGGTTTATTAAACATTGATAACCCGTTCAAACAATCCGTTGAACAATCAGCTGTTTCTTCTAAAAATGTTGTGAATGGTGATATTAACTTAGATAACGTATTAGCATTAGAGGACACTTTATTGGAACACGATGTTGAACCTAACGCTTTCTTATCTAAAACACAAAATCGCACTGCGTTACGTGGAGTTCGCGATAAAGATACTAAAGAAAGCTACTATGACCGTGCAAGCAACACTTTAGATGGATTACCTGTAGTTGACCTTAAATCAGATAATTTCAAAAAAGGCGACTTATACGCTGGAGATTTCAACAAAGTATTCTACGGCATCCCTTACAACTTGTCTTACAAAATTTCAGAAGATGGTCAATTATCAACTGTACAAAATGCTGACGGTTCACCAGTAAACTTATTCGAACAAGAATTAATCGCTTTACGTGTAACTATGGATGTTGCATTCCATATTGCAGACGACAAAGCATTTGCTAAGTTAACAGCTGGTTCTGGTTCAACTGGTGGAAATACTGAAACTGTATAATTAATCTAGGAGGTCTTACAATGGCTTATTCTTACAAAGTCGTTCGAACGTTCATAGATAAAGAAAGCGGAAAAGTATATAAAGCAGGAGATGAATTCCCTACTGATATTACTAATGAACGTATCGAACAACTATTCCATAAACAAAACGTATATAACGAGCAATATATCGCTTTAGATGTAGATTCTAAAGCAACTAAAGCAGAATTGTTAGAAGTAGCTGAAAAACATAGTGTAGACGTATCTAAAGACGATACAAAAGCGGTAATTACAAAAGCTTTGGAGGGATAACATGGCTGCATTAGAAAATGTAAAAATGTTACTCTCGATCGATGATGATAAGCAAGATAAATTACTAAATATAATCATTGCTAACACTGAAAAGCGTTTGATTAGTTTACTCCCACTTGAAACCGAGGAAATACCTGAAAGACTCGAGTACATCGTGGAAGAAGTATCAGTCAAACGCTTTAATCGTGTTGGCGCCGAAGGAATGACACAAGAAAGCGTAGATGGACGTTCGAACACTTTCCAAAGTAACGATTTTGATGAGTATATGGACGTTATCGACGCTTTATATCCTAAAGAAAGCAGTAAACGTGGTAGAGGTGTTTTTTATTGAGATACAACAAGCGTGTGAAGTTCTCTAAGGAAATTAAAGGTGGTTACAATCCTAAAACAAGTAAGTACGATGTTAAGGAACAAGTGTACAACGAAGTTCCTTGTAATATATCTCCTTTATCCCCACAACGTACTAATCTTGAGTATGGAGATGTAACTAAAGATATTAACGTCATTTGCTTAAATGGTCGTTTTGAACCAAAAGTGACTCATGCTTATATCAAAGATTCAAAGTACATTATCACTAAACGTATTGACTATGAACACGACACTGTATTCTATGTAGAGGAGGTTAAATAATGGCTAGAGATATTGATGCTCTAATTAGAAAGCTTGATCGAATGCACAGTAGCATTGATGATGACGTTGACGAAGTGCTCAAAAACAATGCTAGCGAGTTCGCTAGAGATACTGTTGTGAGTGCTAAGTCAGTGATGAATAAAGGTTACTGGACAGGAAATTTAGCTAGAATGATCAGAGATACAAAAATTGGCGATATGAAGTATGCTGTGACCTCTAACGCTGGGTACAGTTCGTTCCTTGAATACGGTACACGCTACATGGCTCCTGAAACGTTTATGTTCCCTGTTTATGAAAGATACACTCGAAAAGTCAGAGAGGACCTCGAGAAATTAATAAACGGTAAAACGGGGGGCATGTAATGAAACAATCAGCTAAACTTCAACTATTCAACTACTTATACGAAAAATTTAGTGAGCTTGATGTGCCTGTGATTGAAACAAAAGAGTTAAACCAAGAAATTGAATATCCATTTATCGCTATTCAAACTACCACAGATAGCATGAACGTGTTAACTTTTGACAGTTTCGGTGGTAATCCTACTGCTACTGTTCATTTGTGGGGGTTAGATGATGATAAAGGGGTAAACGATAACTTGCTTATGCAAGTTCAGAATATCATGTTAGACGATATTCAACTCGATGGTTTCAATTTGTTCAACCCACAGTTAGATATCAACGAAGCTATTGAAATCGAAAGTAATCAAGCATTATCACATATAACAATAAATATTGAATACACAAGTCATTAATTGGCTTGTTTTTTATATAATTTTTTAGGAGGGCAAAACCTATGGCAATTAAACAAGGTACTGATGAGTTAGTCTTGATTCGTAAGGCTGGCGATAAAAAAGATGCAAATAAAGTAATGTGGGTAACAGGATTAGAACGCGAAACTGAAAAAGATAGAGATACAGAAGCTACTGTTGATGGTCCTGTTAACTCTGGAGGTACTTTAGAGTCAACTGTAACTATCACTTGCTATATGAATCAAGATGATACGTTATGCGATGAAATCGAGGACGCTACAGAAGAAGATGTACCATATGAATTATGGGTCATTAACAAAAAAGTGAAAAATTCGGAAGGTAAATACAAAGCTGAATATCGTCAAGGTTATTGGAATAGTATTGACCGTACAAATGACGCTGATGATATCGCAGAATTCGAAACAGAATTTGGTGTATATCTCAAAAAGAAACGTGGATGGGCTACTTTACCAGAACAAATCGAGAAAAACAAAGCAGCTTACGGCTTCCACGATACTATTGCCGCAGATCCTGCGAACGATGGTCTTGCTTCAGAAGATATCCCACAACCTAACCAACCTAGCACAGTAGAAAGTGTATAACAATGAGGGCTTTAAAGCCCTCTTTTCTTTTTGACTAATAAAATAAAGTGAGGTAATTAAAAATATGGAAATCAAATTTAACGGTAAAACAATCGAATTATCATTTGGATTAAAATTCTTAAACATCATTGATAAAGAAATGGGCATGGAAGCTGAACAGGTTAACTTTGGTAAAGGTACAGAAATGTTAGTACCTGCATTAGAAAGCCACAGTGTAGTAGATGTTGCAAAGGTGATTAAAGCTGCAACAGCACAAGAAAAAGGCGCTCCTAAAACAGAAAAAGACTTAGAAGAAGTTGTTGAGAATGTTATTGAAAATACTGGTCTTGAAGAATTCTGTAACGAAGTTATCGATGAACTGGGAAAGCGTGTTTTAACCCAAAACCTCGTTCCGAAAAAATACAAAAAGAACAGCAAGAAGTAGAGGAAGAACTTTTAACGTTTGATCGTATTGTTATCTTATGCATGAGTAAGCTCAAAATCTATGATTTAGATGTTATAGAGCGAATGACACTTAGAGAGTTTAACTATCGTATGTACGCCTTAGAATATGAACAACTAGATAGAGATATGGATATGTACAAATTAGCATTTGCTATTAGAGACGCTGCTGCAGAGAAAAAGAAACGTGGCGGTAAAAAAGGCGAAACAGAATATCGCTTCAAAAGTGCTGATGACATCATGCATTATCAAGAAAACATTAAACGATTAAACAGAGGCGAACCTGTGAAGTTTGCTTCAGAGTCCAAGATAGAGGAAAACAAACCACCTAAAGACTTACTGCAACAAATTGCAGAATTAAATAAATAAGGAGGTGGGAACACGTGGCAGAGGCTAATTACAGTATTAAAGCGACAATTGAAGCTAACGCGAAGAAATTTAAAAGTGCTATAGAAACTGCTAAAAATACCGCAGAGCGTTTCAAAGGTACTATGGAGAAGATTAAAGACAATGAAATAGACGCTGATTCATCTGGTGTTAAAAGAGCGGTGGAAAATGCTAAATCAGCTATTGAGTCTTTCAACAATACTAAAGGTGAAGGTGACTTAGACGTCGATATAGACGAAGTTAAGTCTAAAGTAGCTATTGCCGAAGAGTATGTGAGAAAATTCGACGCTTATAGAGGAGACGCTGAATTAGACGCTAACGTAGCAAGTGCAAAAGCAAACATTGAAGAGGCTCAAGCTTATTTAGAGCGTTTTGATGGTTCTACAGCAAATGCACATGCAGACGTAGACGCTAGAAAAGCTATTACAACGTTATCTAAGCTCCAAATCGACTTAGATATGTTCGATGGTAATTCATATAGTGCTAGTTTAGACGCAGATGCTACAAAAGCTCGTGTAGCTATAGCAGAAGCTAAGAAGTCGCTCAATAGTTTTGCTAGGCAAAAAGCGAAAGCTACTGTAGAAGTTAACGAAGGCGCTGCTGTATCTAAGATTTTAGCGCTTAAAGCAATGTTACGTTCAATTCCTAACCGAATACACACTAGGATAGATGTTGATTCAGATAAAGCACAAGGTGCATTTAGAGCAATGGTAGCTGGTATTGATAGTTCTATGAACTCTTGGAATGCTTTAGCTACACGTATTAGAACAATTGGTACTGTTATTTCTAACATGGTACAAGGTGCTTTGATTTCTAACTTAACTTTAGTTGTTCCTATTATTGCAGGAATGGTACCTGCATTATTTGCTGTTCTTAATGCTATCGGGGTTGTAGCTGGTGGAGCTGCAGGATTAGCGGCTGCATTTGGTGTTGCTTCAGCTGGCGTCATGGGATTTGGAGTTATGGCTGCAAGTGCCATTAAAATGCTTAACGATGGAACTCTACAAGCTACAGCTGAAACTAAAAAATATCAAAGTGCTTTAGAAGGTGTGCAAGATGCATGGCAAGGTATTATAGAGAAAAACCAAAGCCAAATCTTTAACACAATGGCTAATGGACTAAACATGATCAAAGTTGCTTTAGCAGGTTTATCTCCTTTTATTAGTGGCGTGTCTAAAGGAATGGAACAAGCAAGTGCTAAAATGCTTGATTGGGCTAAAAACTCACAAGTAGCACAAAAGTTTTTCCAAATGATGGGTACAACAGGAGTAAGAATATTCAATAATATGCTAAGTGCAGCTGGAAACTTTGGAAGTGGTGTTGTAAGTGTTCTCACACAGTTAGCTCCACTTGCAGATTGGGCTGCAGCAGGATTTAAAAGAATGGGGCAAGCTTTTAACTCATGGGCGCAATCTTCCGCAGGTCAAGAAGCTATCAAGTCCTTTGTTGAATATACAAAACAAAATTTACCGTTAATAGGTCAGATATTTGGTAATACTTTCAAAGGTATATTTAACCTTATGAAAGCATTTGCACCTAACACTCACTCTATTTTAGAATCACTTGCTCAAATGTCTGAGAAGTTCGCTTCTTGGAGTGCTACAGTAGCACAATCAGATGGTTTTAAGAAATTTATGGATTATATCAACACGAATGGCCCCAAATTAATATCGCTACTAGGTAATATAATCCAAATCATTATAAATGTTGGTACTGCAATGGCACCACTAGCTGCAGCAGTTTTAGATGTTGCTATTGCGATTACAGATTTTATTGCTAAATTAACTGAAGCACATCCTGCTATTGGAATGTTATTGGGATTAATTGCTACATTAGCCGGTGTATTCATGACACTAGGTCCACCTATTTTAGGGGTTATCGACTTTGTCGGAACGTTCATTAAAGTATTTACAGGGGCAGGAACGGTTATAGAAGCATTAATGTCTGTAGCTTCGGCATTGGCTCCTGTATTCGAAGCTATTGGCGTTGCAATTGCTGCAATAGACGCACCTATACTGTTAATCATTGCAGGTGTAGCTGCACTTATAGCTATATTTGTTGCTTTATGGAATTCATCAGAAGTATTAAGAAATGCTGTGAGCGACGCGTGGAATGCTATTAAAGATGCAGTAGGGAACGCAATACAAGCTGTTATTGGATTTTTAGGAGATTTGCTTTCTCAAGCTCAATCTATCATGGGACCTCTTGTACCTATATTCAAAAATGCTTGGGACACAATCGTACAAGTTGTTGAAACTGCAGTTAAATTAATATCTCCAATTGTTTCTCAAGGTTTCCAAGCTTTAGTTGCTGTTGTAAGTACGGTTTGGACTGTGATAACTACTGTTATAAAAGTTGCGTTTGACGTCATTATCGGTATCATCACTGTTGCTTTACAGTTACTAAGTGGTGACTGGTCTGGTGCTTGGCAAACAATATTAAAAGTTGGACAAACAATTTGGCAAAACATTGTTTCTGCAGCTCAAGCTATATGGGATATTTGGAGTAAATATCTACAACAAACTTGGCAAAATGCAGTCAACTTCTTTAGTACAATATTTGGCGCGTTAATTGGTATTGCAAGCTCTATTTGGAATGCAATTGTCAATGCCGTTATCTCTGTAGTTAGTGGATTGGGAACTTTCTTATCTAATATATGGAGTACAATTGTTGCTATGGCACAATTCCAATGGAATGTTTTAGTATCTGCAGCACAAACTATTTGGGGTGCGATTGTTAATGTTGTAATGACGGTAGTTAATGGTTTAAGCACATTCCTTGCTAACGTATGGACCGCAATTATTACCTTAGCTCAAATACAATGGAATGTTTTAGTAACAGTAGCACAAACGATATGGACTGCTATTGTTACAGTAATAACAACTATAATTACAACATTGGTTACAATTGTTACTACAGTTTGGACTGCGATTGTTACAGTTACACAAACGATTTGGACAGTTCTTATTACTATTGCTCAAACAATTTGGACTGCGATTTCAACTATTATTATGACTATTGTTAATATCATCGTCACTATCGTTACAACTGCGTGGACTACTTTAATCACTATAACAACTACTATAATGACTGCAATCTCATCTGTGATATCTGCAATCTGGACAACAATAGTTACTATAGTAAGCACAGTTGTTTCAACTATTGTATCTTTCGTATCAACTGGTTGGTCTACTTTAATGAGTGTGACAAGTTCTATTATGACCGCAATATCAAGTCTTATTTCAAGTATTTGGTCATCAATAGTAAGTTTTATAAGTAATGCGGTTTCAAGGGCCGTCAATTTTGTAACCAGTGGTTTTTCAAACATGCTCAGTGCGGTCGGCTCAGCAATGTCAGGTATTGTTAGCTCTGTAATATCTGGAATGTCTAGAGTTGTAAGTTCTGTAACTTCAGGTGTTTCAAGAGCAGTAAATGCTGTTAGAAACTTTATAGGTCAATTTACAAACGCTGGTAGAGATTTAATCATGGGAATGGTTAATGGTATTAAAAATGCTGCTGGTGCTGTAGTGAACGCTGCTAAAAATGTTGCAAGTTCAGCAATCAACGCTGTCAGAAGTGTTCTCAATTCACATTCTCCTTCAAGAGTTATGATGGGAATTGGTGGAGATTTTGGAGAAGGTTTTAAAATCGGTATTGATGATAAAAAGAAATCAGTTGCAAACATTGCAGGAGGTTTAGGATCCAGTGCAATAAAAGCAGTTAAGAATGCTGTTAATCCTTCAGATGTATTAGGCGATGTTAGAAGTACTTTGAAAAACAGTAATCTTAAAGTTCCAAATATTCAAGGAGATATCAAAAGCGCGAGTGCATCAGCTAATGCTAATATCACTCACACTCACGAATATAAAATAAATCCATCACAACGTGTTGTAACTGTAAAAATGGATGTTAACAACGACGCTTTAACTCATATTGTCAACGGACAAAATGCAGATAGAGATGCAACATTCACATTCTAGGAGGTCAGGCAATGGATTTACAAATCAAACAAAAAGATGGAAATAAATATAAGTTGTCTGACTTCGGTTTTCGAGTGAAAGATATTGTCATCGAAAGTCCGGAGATTGAAGATAACTACGAAACAAAAGAAAATACAAGTGGTCGTATGTTACTTAGCAGTCAGTATCGTAAAAGAAAAATTACGGTACCCTGCTATGTAGTTAGTACGAAACTTAATGATATACCAAGATTAAGAGATAAATTTTATGATTTGACTGTTAACACCGAACCTGTTTGGATAAGAGAACTTAGGTACGCTGAAGAACATAACTACAGTTTTTTACAACCTACCGAAGAAGATTATCAATCATATGACAAATACGGTTATCCAATATTTGATCATAATATGATGAATGATAACTATTACACTAGCGGTAAACAATATCAGGTTAAATGTTCGTCAGTTATAACGCCAGAAAACAAGGGCAAAGTTATTAATTTCGATTTAGTTTTTGAAACGATTGAGATACCATTTGCCGAAAGTATAGGGACTTCGTTGGACTTAGAAAACAAGCCTAATAAAGCGTTGTGGTCTAATGACATGCTAGTTCCTTTTGACGAAGAAAGTGACAAGAGAACTTATACTTTTACTAACTGTTGGAATAATAGTGTTTATTATCACGGAAATGTTCCTAATAATGAGTTTAAACTTTATAAAAAAGTAACAATCGTTCTAGGTAAAAGCGTAAGTAGTAAAGAAAACTTTCAGTTTACATTAGGGAAATCGGATTACATGAAAATTAGTAATATAAACCTTAAAAAAGGCGATAAAATCGTGTATGACGGTGTTCAAACATGGCGTAATGGAACCCCAATCAATCATCGTTGTTCTAATGCACAACCTAAGTTTTATCCTGGTTGGAATGACTTTAGTTTTAACCAACAAATCAAATCTGTAACGTTCGATATGAAATTTTATTATAAGTAGGTGGTTATTAAATGCCAGTATTATTTAGCCCGATAAGAGGTATAGGAGAGCCAGTCTATGTTACTACAACTACCACATCTAAATTAGGTTCTGAAACAGTTGTACAGTGTAAATTACTTGAAGATAAATATAACTATAACGTTATACGTGGGATTGATAAGCGTTGGTCGTTAACACAACTTACTGGACCTAACGACAAAAGAGAATATGTTGCTTATATTATCGATAGAAAAACTCACGGTAGAAATCAAGAAGTTACTGTAACACTTAGAGAAAAGCCAATAGATATCATTAAGAGAAAAAGAGTATATGACAAAATAGACGGGCCACATAAACCACCAGACTTTTTTGAGAAAATATTCAAAGGTACTGGTCTTAAATACAAAGTGCCTAGTAATTTATTTGTATCTGAAATTAAAGACTCTGGCGAGGGAGAAAGCGTCGAAGATTTACTAAAAAAAGGTTTAGAGGCATGGGACTTAGAATTTGATATACATCATGATTACAAAACAAACACATATACTTTTGAATTTACGCCATATTTAGAAAAAAGAGCAACTTATCATATAGATGATGAAATTAACGCAAATAATATGAAATTAGAAGAAGATAGTGGTCAAATGTATACCTATGTTAAAGGGTACGGTTCATATACAGACGAAGAAGGCTTAGATGGTGCAGGTCTTATAGTAGAATTTGAACATCCTAATATGAAAGATTACGGACGTTTTGATGCACCACCAGTTAAAGATGGTTCTATTACTGATCCAGATATTATGCGTGCTAGATTACAATCAGTCATTAATTCATCTATAAAGCGCTCTTTAACTTTAGACTTTATAGCATTGCGAAATCATTATCCTAATGCCGTTCCGAGAGTGGCAGATATTGTTAAAGTTAAACACTCTATATTAGGTATCAATGAATTTATGAGAATTGTAGAAGTTAAAACAATTAGAGATGCAGAAAACAATATAGTAAAGCAAGACGTGACATTAGGCGACTTTAATAGACACAATCGCTACTTAGAGCGTATTAGCCAAGCGGCACAAGTAGTAGGAGGTTTGGGTGGCGGTTTTGCAAATTCATATCGTACCACATACGCCAAAGCCAATGCTGCTATAACTTCTACACGAAAGTCTATTGACTCTAACAAGGCATTACATGGCAATGAGAACGGAATTAGAGCAATTGTAGAAAAAGATCACATACTTGAATATAACAGAAATGGGAAATTCCGAGTATCTCATGACAGAGGGAAAACATGGCAAGTTATCGCAAGCGCTAAAAGTGGATTTAATAGATACGTAATACCAAAAGCGACTGACAAAGCTTCTGGGCTAATGAGTAATAATGATAAAAAGAAAGTTGATAGACTTCATTATAATCGTTTAAAAATGCAAGGCGAAAACGGCAAATATTATAACATCACGATAGATAAAGATGGAAAATTACAAGTTAAGGAGGCGTAGCAATGCGTAAAACAATATATACCAAGCTAGATACTTTATTTAGTTCACGGTATGTGAGAGAAAATGAGCTAAATTACATTGCTATACGAGACATGCTAACTAATATTGAAGAAATATTAGTGAAGCATGGTAAAACTGAAAAGCAAGCTCATAACGCTGAACAAATTGTATATAGATTGCCTACTGGTCCTAATGTTACTGTAGGGCAAGAATTAGGATATCAAAGCAAACGTATTAGAAATTTAGTATTAGGAACAATTGGTAATGGTCTACAAGAAGTGAGAGATAGTCGTACATCAATTGACGCTCAAAACTTCCCTATACTTTCAGAAAGATTAAGACATGACTTCACTAGAATAGATGAAAAAATAGACAAAGAACTAAATGTGGCTGATGACGCTACTTATCTATTTACTCCTCCATTTATCGCTAGTGCAGAACAAGGTGTTAATGAAACACCTAATAATAACGATCCCGATGACAATAGAAAAGTGTTTTATGACAAATTTGTTGACAACAAGTATGTTACGAAAAAATATGTAGGTAAAGACCAAAGTAACAAGTACAATGTTTATGCTTATGATTTCAAACCTCAAAACTATACAAAAACTTTACTCATCACATCATGTATACACGGGAATGAATACAGCGCATTTTATGCTTTAAGTCGCTTTATGGGTTTAGTCGTCAATGAATGGAACAAGTATTCTCAACTCGCTTATATACGTAAAAACGTGAGAGTTGTTATAGTCCCTATTGTTAACCCGTGGGGCTTTGCTAACAATATACGCGAGAATGTTAATAACGTAGACTTAAATCGTAATTTTGACTACTATTGGTCAAATGGTAGTGGTACACGTTCTACTGGTAAAAACTATAAAGGTTCAAAACCTTTTAGCGAGAGAGAAAGTAGAAACATGAAAGCGTTAGTAGAAGGCTTAGGAGATATTACAGCTCACGTCGATTGTCATAACATTATTTCTCAAGTGAGTGACTATTGTTTATTCTATCCTCGCTTTGCAAATCAACCTAACAACGTGATGACTGAAATGCTTTCAGAAATGTCTGATCATGGAGATTATGTAACTTGGGGTTCAAGTACATTAGCTTCGTTTAGTAACTGGGTAGGTATTAATCATGGTACAACCTCTTTCTTACCTGAAGTATACGAAGGCAGAGCCGGGAAACCTAGAGGCGCTCAAGAGATGTGGCGTTCAGTTTATTACTTAGGAAATATTATCTCCAAACTATCAAAATTAGACACTAACAAAGAAGGCAGAATTGCAAATCAACCTATTGTTAAATCTTTAGTTTATAGTAGTAGATTTGATAAAAAAGATACTAAGCCTTTTTCACTTATCGCTAAAAAAGATTATCAACGTATGTTAATGACGCAACAACGTTTCCAAGTCACAGCTAATGGTTTTGTAGAGTTAAATGGTTCTATTACTGTTGAAGTTGATAGAGATACAACGATAGCTGTAGCACCTTATGTAGTACAAAACTATCACCCGTACAGTGGTAACGGGAAAAGTAGAAAACGTCACTTATACAGAGTGAGAATGCCAGTTAAAAAAGGATGGCATACTATACCACTTCATGCAATAGCTCCTGTTCAATATTCAACAACGAGTCCAGATAATGTTCATAGATCAAACGAAGTTATGGGTGTTGTAGATATATTAAGAACTAAAGGCGTTGCAAAGGTTAGAAACTTAATTATCAACCTTACTTTTACACCTTCACATTCACACACAGCAGTTCAAATTCTTAAATCTGGTGGGTATGGTAACCAAAAAGAGAAAACATTCCATCAAGTTTATCCTGATAAACCGAGCGCATATACTAAGACAAATAAAATTATTCATAAAACTAAAAAGAAATAATAAGGAGGCTTCATAATGGACGGATTTTATAAAGAAGCTAGAATAACTACTGTTGATGAACCTTACTTAAAGCCAATATCTGATGAAGGTATTGGCTTTTATAATATGGATATAAATACAGCTGTTTTAACATTCCAAGTACGTAGAGAAATTAATGGAGAGAATTACCCGTTAGAGATTAGCGAAGCAAATACAGAAATTACAGCTTATTTTGTTTCTGACAACGGATCATCAACGGGAAGAGTTAAAGTTGAATTTGTTGATCCAATGCAAGGTATTATACGACTAACTTTGGATAACGATTTCTTAAAGGCTTCTACAGATACTTCTGTAACTGGACAAATATATATCAAAGCAGTCGGAAGAAAAGATACAGTGGTACTAAACGAGTTTAGATTCCACGTTGCTGATGCTTTGATAAATCAAATTGACGCTGACATTAAAATAAGATATATCCGAGAAATTGATGACCTTGTTGACTTAGTAAAAGATAGAATTGAAACAGTATCTAAAGAGCTAGAAAATGTACAAGAAGCAGAGAACGAGTTCTTAAACTTTGTCAACACTCAAAAATCTGAATTCGTCAAACAAGTCACAGACTTACGCAATCAAATGGAAAGTTTTTCCAAACAAAATGAAATAGAATTAACAGATTATCTCAACACTATCAATGATAAAGTTTTAGAAGTTAACGAACGTTTAAATGCAGCAACTGAAGGAGTTATCACTGAACAAAACTTAGAAGAACACCTAATCGGATATGCTAAGAAAGAAGAAGTCAGCACAGAACTGTCTAAGAAAGCAAATGAGGACGAATTCAAGGCCTTTTCAGACGGATTAGATGAATTAATACAAAACAAAGTTAATGAAGCTATTAAAAACGCTACAGGTCAATCAACGCCACTTACTGAAGAAGGTGGGGCAGCTATACGTTTAGATAATGTTGATTTATCTACAATGAACAAAATTGATAAAACTGGTTTTTATTATCTTTACAATCCTACAAACTCTCCTGACCCTGATAATCAAAGTGGTTACGCTATTGTTATTTCAAGAAGTGAAACGTACAAAAAAGTGTTGTTCATGCCATATAACAAACACAGAATATATTCACGTAATATGATGGGCGAAACGACAAGATGGGGTTCTTGGTATGACGCTACTAAAGGTGTAGTTATTCCTGGATCTAATCCGGTTGTATAGGAGGTTGATAAAAATGAAAAAGAATTCCATTACTTACTCATTAACATTTCTTTTAGTGTTGGGGTTTGGAGCTCTTATGTTTGAAAGAGGCTTCTTTTGGACAAGAGAACAAAATACTATCATTAATGATAGTGATTTTTATTTAGCTTTACATCATATCATGCCAATTTGGATATGGGGCGTACTTGCTATGGTTTTTAGCGCTTTTATTATCGCAGCACCTTTCTTTTTACCCACACAAAAGTTGAATAACATATTTAACTATCTTATTTGCATTGGGGGTTGGGGCAATGCTTGTTTTTACTTCTTAATGACATCTGCAAGTATGTTTCATGCTATCAATTGGCTTTCTCCTCTGCAATTTTCTACTTTCACTATGATTTGTGGAATTATGGGGTTCTATGGAGGTGTGGAGATTGTCGGAAAAAGAAGATAAATATGTATTACGTACCGAATGGATACAAAATACTGGGAAAATTTATGAAAAAATTAACGAAAACGACAGAAAACACATCGAAGCATATAGTACGCTTGATAAAAGATTAGAAAAACAAACAGGTTTACAAGAAAAACAGTTTGAATCACAAGAGCGATTAGAAAAGCACTTAGAGAAAATTAGTAGTGTAATTGAAAAAGTTGGGACAGAATTCACTGACGTAAAGTACACAGTTAAATCTCACGAAGCACAATTAGAAAATATAAATAAGTCAATTTCTGATAAACAAAAAGGAAATGTTCAAGTTGTTATAGCTTTAATCGGTGGAGGAGCAACTATAATTGGGGCAGCAATTGGACTAGCACAATATATATTCTAAGTCGGCACTATTGTGTCGGCTTTTTATTTTGAAAATGAAAGTAGGTGTGTAAATGGCTATACTACCTAAAAGCGGAAAGCCAACAGCTTCGCAAGTTGTAGATTGGGCTAAATGGATGGCTAAAAATCATAAAGGGGTAGATATTGACGGTTGGTATGGTTTCCAGTGTTAACTTTCAGCACCATTAGTGAGTAATCATTAATGAAAACTCCTCTAATTCATGGGAACTCCTAACGTAAAGACGAGGACAATCATGAGCGAAGTCCTTAAAGGAAACGTGCAACGACTAGTCGAAAGACGTACGCTCAAGCGAGTGGAAACGGGGAGCAACCTATTGGGTTGATGATATAGTCTGAACATTCATAGAAATATGAAGAAGGTAGTAAGTAGCGAATACTATCGTAACAATATTGTGGGACTTACCTAACTATATTTTTCAAAGATATTGGCATTTTAGAACTTGGGGAAATGCAAACGCTATGGCAAATCGCAGTCAATACCCTAATAGATCATGGAAAATTTATAGAAATACATCTAGTTTCATTCCAAAGCCCGGGGATATAGTTTGTTGGACTTATGGTCGTTCCGGACATACTGCAATAGTTGTAGGTCCTAGTGATAAAAACACCTTCCGAACGGTAGACCAAAACTGGGTTGGATCAAACCAATGGAGTGGTTCGAGAGCAGCGTTTGTTAATCATAACTACAACGGTAATGGCGGAAACATTTATTTTATTAGACCGCCATACAAAGCTGAGAAAAATCCTCCTAAGCCTAGCGATAGCTCAAGTAGTTCAAGTAATACGGCAACAGACAACAATAAAACAGTCACAATCAAAAAGAAACAAACGCACATCAATTTCACTATTGACGATGGAGAACCAACATATCCTGAATTTATCCCTCACGATATCGTACAAGGTAAAGATAGAGGATATAATCCTAAAAAAGTGACTATAAGAAATGCGAATACGATGTGTTCTGTGCTTGACTTATACTTTGACAGAGAAAAATATCTAACTGACAAAGAATATCCTCACTACTTCATAGATAGAAATCATATATGGCAACCGAGATTAGAAACGTACGAAGTACCAAGCCACCCAGACAATATTGTCATTGAAGTTTGCCAAGATTTATCAGCAAGTAAAGATGATTTTATAGTCAATGAAATACACACTATGTTGCAAGCAGTTTCAAGAATGAAATATCAAGGTATACCAGTTAAACCATCTTCTATTGAAATTGATACATCTAATATTTGGAGAAGTGTATATGAGCACGGAGATTGGGATATATCACTCAATGGGTTACCACCTAAGAAAAATGTAGATAAAACCATTAATGGTCTTTTATACCTTTATAAAAACAGTAAGAAATTGCTTTCTGAAATACCTAAAGACAAAGTTAAAACAAAAACAATTAAGGTTACTGTTTCTGCTTCTAGTGTTAATAAAAACAAAACTACAACGACAACTAAAAAAGGAAGCAAAGAACCTTCTGTGGTGATTTCCAGAAGTGCTTATTCATTCAAAAGAGCCGTAGCTATTCAAATGACTAAATCTCCTCAAATCAACTATGGTAATGGTTGGTATGGTGCCAGTTATTCGGCAACCCTTAATGCTATGAACTCCTTAAAAATATGGAATAGCAAAACGCAAAAATATCAAATGCTTAATTTAGGTAAATATCAAGGTATTTCAGTTTCAGCACTTAATAAAATATTGAGAGGAAAAGGCTCTTTATCTGGGCAAGGTAAAGCAGTTGCTTATGCTTGTAAGAAATACAATTTGAATGAAATATACTTGATTGCACATGCCTTTCTGGAAAGTGGTTATGGTACATCTTACTTCTCAAGCGGTCGTGCGGGTGTTTATAACTACTTTGGTATTGGTGCGTATGATTGGAACCCTGATAATGCTATCCCTTATGCGAGAAGTCGTGGTTGGACGACGCCCGCTAAAGGTATTATTGGTGGTGCTAAATTTGTAAGACGAGGTTATATTAGCAAAGGTCAAAATACTTTATACCGTATGCGTTGGAATCCACGTCATCCAGGAAATCATCAATACGCTACCGACGTACGCTGGGCACAAGTTCAGGCAGCAACAATCAAAAATCTGTATGACAAAATTGGAATTAAAGGTGAACATTTTATTAGAGACAGATACAAATAACAGGGCTATGCACTGACAGTGTGTAGCCCTAAATTATTAAAAAGAGGTGTTTAAATGGAAACGTACAAAGCCGGTACAGTAAACACAATTATCAATGAGAATGGTGTTGATTTAGGGAATATAAACGTTAACTTGTACACGATGGATAATATGACTTCTGTTATTGATATCCATCTCAAAAAGAAAAATTTGATTACTGAACAACAAGAATATATTCCGGTTAACTTTAATCAAACGAAGTTTAAGCCTATACTTCATGTTTTTGCTCAAGACGGATCTATTTTTACTAATGAACCTCTTGAAATCATCAAACCCGAAGAGGGTTATGTAAGATATATCATTCCAGAATATATCACTAAACATGTTGGTCAGATGCAATGCAAACTATTTTTGGAAAACCCAGAAAATAACGATAGCAGTCATGTTGCTAATTTTTACTTTACTGTTAACGATAGCGGTATAACTAAAAGTGTAGGCAAAGAAATACGAGTAGAATTACTTGATGATATTGTTGAAAAAGTAATGAAAAATAATGTAGAGATTTTTAAAGGTCCTAAAGGGGATAAAGGAGAGCAAGGTATACCGGGGCAAGACGGAAAAGACGGCAAGAATGGCATTAATGGTATCGATGGCGTTAACGGAAACCCTGGTCCACAAGGACCACCTGGAAAAGATGGTGTAGACGGAAAATCTTTCACGTATAGCGATTTCACACAAGAACAATTAAATCAGTTAAAACCTAAAGGTACTGACACTGGTTGGCAAACACTCCTACTTGTAAACGGAGTTACGCAAGCTGGTTCATCTAACAAGCCAATGTACAAATTAATCACTATTAATGATACAGAAATGTTATTTATAAAAGGTGCAGTAAGTTCTATTAACAATAAAGAAGTGAATTTTGCAAAACTCCCTGAAAACATCTCTGGAAAGATCAAAGATTACAAGCAATATACAAAAGCGAGCATTAATTCATATGGATCAATCGTATACAATATAACTATAGCTCAAAGCGGCGACTTAAAAATAACAATTGATCCTAAAAATGAAGTGAAATCTTATGATATTTATTATATTGAAGAAATAGTTGCTTTATAGGAGGTATTAAGTGAAAGTGAAACAAATCTATTTTTATGATGGAACACCTTATCTGGTAACAGAAAACAAAAATGGGGAAATGCAATATCCAGAAGAACAATGGACTGATATAGAACCTCCAGAAGGAATATACACTCCTTGCCATTTTGATGGAAAAAAATGGATTGGAAATACTAAAGAAAATTGGGAAAACTCACAACCGAAAAACGAAAGTGAAGGTTTAACAAATAAATACGATGAAAAAGACGATATTATAGCAGAATTATCTCTTGAATTAATCAGAACACAAGAAGAATTAAGCGATGTAAGAAAAGATATATCTGATTTAACTATGCAATTGTTAGGAGGAAATGCTAATGCATGATATCGGAGTTAAATATTACAAAATGGGTTATTATACAAATGAACAATTTGCGCTATTTGTTAAAAGAGGATTTGTAACGCCGGAAGAATATTTATCTTTAACAGGTGTTGAATATGATCCAAATAAAGCTCATACTTAAAATATTAAGAACTTATAATCTTTCAACTATGAAAGGTTGTAAAGTTATCTTGTAAGATTAGATAAATGTAACTTAATAAGGATTCTCCTACAATTAATATGTATTCTAATTGAAGGAGTGTTCGTTAATGAAAGGATTGAAAATTTTATTAATTCCTATAATAGTCATTATATTATTAGTAGTAGGATTACTTTTCGGATTGAGAATTTACGGTGATCATCATCCAAATAATAAAAGTATAAAAAGCTTCAATATGAGGAATCCTCTTGAACCGACAAAAGAATATTACGTAAAAACAACTAAGCCAATGAAACATAAACCAAAAGGATTTAAAGATGGAGATAATGTATACAGAACAACTGGTTATGATGATAAAGGTAATGGTAAAAGAATCACTTATGTGGGATTAAAAAAACTTAAACCCAATCACTATTTAAAAATTAAACAAAAATTAGATACAGTTAAAAGTTATGAAGAAGTTAAAAAAGACGATATTCCTAAAGAAGCACGTAAACGTTTAAATTAATATATTAGAGTCTGGGACATAAATTCCAGGCTCTTTTATTTTACCATAAAGGAGATGTAACCTTTGAAAATTAATTGGGCGACACGTTAAAAAAACGGAACGACACTCACAGCTTTAGTGGGGGCTATTTTATTATTTGCAAAACAAGTAACTGAAGCTTTTGGTATTGATATATCCGCTCAACTTGAAACCATTAGCGGTATTATTTGTAGTATTATCACATTACTTGTAGCTTTAGGTGTTATAACTAACCCTAATACTAAGAGAATTTCAGATGCTGGTATCAACTTTGAATTAAACAAACCACGTAACGGTATTATAGGTGGTGCTAAGTTCGTTAGGAAACAATACTTTAACAAAAGTAAAAACACCTTATATAGAATGCGTTGGAACCCTAATAATCCAGGACGTATGCAGTATGCTACTGCAATTGAGTGGTGTAATTTCCAAGCATCAACCATTAGTAAATTATACAAAACAGTTGGTTCAAAAGGTATGTACTACATTCGAGATAAATATAGATAAAAGGCTACTCACTGACGGTGGGTAGCCTTTAATAATTGAAGGGTGGTTTCTAATGTTAATAAATGTACTTAATTTAAATGACTCACAAGACGGCAATCGTATTAAACAAGGTGACTTATCACACATGCGATACATCTTATCCGACACTAACAACGACGACTTAAAACTAGACGGATTACCTGCAAAAGTTTTTCTCACTGACAGTACAGGCGTCAAATATATCTACGACACTACAGTTAGGCAATACGAAAATGCCTATGTGTGCGATGTTGTAATCAATCAGATTATCCCTGCAAACACGTATTCATTAGAAATATGGGTTGATAACAAGTATGTATTCCCGTCCGACAATAAAGCAAAAATTCAAGTGACAGAGAGTGTGATTGGTAGACAATTGATCAATACACAAAACCATGACTTATGGCAAGAGATGATTGAATACGGCGTAAAAAACGGATTAATTAAGAATCAAACTGAAAGCGAAGAAAATTTTGTCATTGGAGAAAACGCACCAACTGACACAACTAAAATTTGGATTGACACTACTGGAGGTAATAAATAATGAAAGCTATACCTAAAATTTTTGACAAAGAAAAAGGGCAATGGATCGAATTAATGGCTAAACCTATAGCAGATGAAGTGGTTAAAATTATGAAAGAAGATTGGTTGTCTAATAAAAAGACGATTAATTATTGGTTATTACAATACACAGAGGGCGTAGTAGAGCCTATACAAGTTGCTATATTTACTGACGGCAATGAAGTCGACGAAATCTTAAAAAGTAACTTAGAATGGATGTTTAATGGTTATGTATCTAATCTAGAAAACAAAAAGCTCTTTAATTTACAAGATTTTATAAACTATTGTTACAGCACTAAAACAGAGTTGCCTAAACAGTCCAAAGTCAACGCTATTGTAAAACTCGATAGTTTAGACGAACCTATTAAACTACAAGAAATAGATAATATCACGACTAATCCTGATGTTTTAGGTATATTAGACGGTTCTTCCAAAGGTTCTATAGAGGTTAAATACATCTATAACGACCACCCTATCGAAGATAAGAAGTTAATAAAAGAAAATAAATAAACTCAAGTCAACGCTTTGCGTTGGCTTTTTAATTTAACTAAAAGGAGTGTTATACATGAAAACAGATGTAGGTTCAATCGTTAGAACAATTGTGTTTATTTTAGCTTGGGTTAACCAATTTTTAGCTACAAAACATATTTCGCCTATTCCGGTAGACGAAGTGACTATCAGTTCTATCATTACTGGGGCAGTTTCCTTGTGGACTTGGTGGAAAAATAATAATTTTTCTCAGGCAGCTCAAAAAGGGCAACAAAAATTGCATGAAGTTAAAGCAGGTACAGACTCAACGGGTGCTGCGCCTAGAATGAATGGAGATGATTTCTAATGGTATCTGTTAGAACATATAAACAAGCTATAAGTTATTTAAAAAGTTTAGAGGGGAAAGCAGTAAACCCTGATGGTGCTTATGGATATCAATGTTTCGATGTAGCCAACCAATATTGGTTATATCTATTCGGTCACACTTTAAAAGGTGTAGGTGCTGCGGATATCCCAACATGGAACAATTTTACAGGTGAAGCTACTATTTATGAAAATACATTATCATTTTTAGCTAAACCTGGAGACGTAGTGATATTTAATAGAAATTATGGTGGGGGTTACGGTCATGTTGGTATCGTCATTTCTGCCACTTCTAACTCTATAACGATACTTGAGCAAAATTGGGTTGGTGGTGCTTATTGGACGCCTCCAGAAGTAACTACGAGACGCACACACGGTTATGACTTCCCTATGTGGTTTATTAGACCGTTTTATGCTAAAGAAACGACTAAAAACAAAGTTAAAAGCAAAGCTAAGCCAGTTAAGAAAGTAAAAGCTAAGAAAGGTAAGAAAATATTACTCGTTGCAGGTCATGGTAAAGGTGCTTATTCAAACGATCCTGGTGCCGTAGCAAACGGATATAATGAGCGTGACTTTAACAGAAAAGAAATTATACCTAGAATAAAAAAACAACTCGAAAGTGTAGGTAATACAGTTGTTTTATACGGTGGTAAATCAATGAACCAAGATTTATATCAAGATACACTATACGGTCAACGTGTAGGCAACTATTCCGATTATGGTTTATATTGGGTTAAAAAGAATGTGAAACCTGATGTGATTGTAGAATTCCACTTAGACGCTGCTGGTCCACAAGCAAGTGGCGGGCATGTCATTGTAAGTGACAGATATCCTGCAGACGATATAGACAAAGCTTTATCTAGTGCTTTAGGTAAGACAGTCGGTAAAATCAGAGGTGTGACACCTAGAAAAGATTTGTTAAACGCCAATGTTACAGGTCAACTCAATTTAAACTATAGATTGATTGAGTTAGGTTTCATCACTAGTAAAAAAGACATGGACTATATAACTAAGAACATCAACAGTTTTACTAAGCGACTTGCAGAGGCTATTAACGGTAGACAAATCAATGCACCTAAGAGTAAACCATCTAAAATTAAAACAACGTGGAATTGGACAGGTAAGTTTACTGCCAATAGCACAATTAAAGTACGTAAGTCACCTGGACTTAAAGGTACTGTAGTTGAAAGTGGTTCTTGGTTATATAACGGAGATTACGTTCCGTTTGACCAAGTAATCAAAAAGGATGGACACTGGTGGATTAGATTTAAATATGTTCAACCTGGCTCAAGTAAAAAAGATTTCTACTGCGCCGTTTGTAAAATTACAGACAAACAACAAAAAATAAAAAACGAAAAATACTGGGGTAAAATAGATTGGAAATGATATAATTAAATTACCACGTCATTATACAAGGGTAGTCGCTATGGCTACCCTCTTATAAATTACAATTAATTATGTCTATAATATGAAGATGTTAGATTGATATAAAAAAACATAGTTTAACACTACATTGGTTACACGGCCTGTGCTATAATTAAATTACATACAATTTAATCTTTTTTTACTCCTTTATAATTTTTGCTACCACGTTCATTTGAGCGTGGTTATTTTTTATGTTCGTATTATGTTCTGTCTATACTTAATAATTAAATAAAGTTAAAATTTAGATAATTATAATACATTTTTGAGGAGAAGGTTTTTATGGGTTACAATTATAATGATGAAGAAGTAGAACTTTATAAAGAAGACGATTATATACATGGTGAAAATTATTCGATGTTTTACGCTAATTCTTTAGATGTTCGAACAAGTATCACTGATGTTATGATAAATTTCAAACAAAGTACTCCTAATGGATTTCTAGATAACACAAAAATCATTATGAATCCTAGTCTAGCAAAAGAATTATTCAACGCTTTAAATAAGGCTATAGCACAGCATGAAAATATCCACGGAGAAATAAAAGACATTGAAACTTTGCAGAAAGAAATGAATGATTTTTATGGCCCTGAAGAATAATACAATTTCTATAAATGATCATTTAAAGTATAAAGAAACAAGGATTACTAATAATTTTTTCGCTTCCATAAGCAGTGGTACAGTAGGGTATATAGGATCAGAAGGTGATGGTATGAATACTAACTATATAACTCGTCCAGAGTTTGAAAAACATGAAAAACATATGGACTATAGATTTGATAATATTGAAAGAAAAATTGATGATTTAAAAGACAAAGTTAATGGAGATATAAAAGCTGCGAAAAACGAAATTAAACTTGATATTAATAAAGAAAAATTAACAACTAAAAGATTTTGGATTGGAATTACTATTCCTGCTTTAATAAGCATGGGCTCTTTAATAGTATCTATCGTTTCTTTATTTATGAAATAAAGTGTCAAGCGTGTGTCAAAAATGTTCTAATTCATTCTATTTAGTTCTAAAGTTTATTTTTAAAAATACGATAGTTAAGACATTTTCATACATAACACAATGTACAAAAATGGCCTTACTAGAAGCCGTACCTTAATAGGTGCGGTTTTTTTTATTTTAACCGCCTCGATTTCGACACGGATATTCTAAAACCGTAGAATTCGACCAGTTTAAATATAAAAAATAGGAACGTTCCTCTGACGTTCCCGACAAGCTGTAATGACCAAGGTAATAGTGTTTATAAACACCCTCCGTTTCCGTTATTTGTTTATACCTCGTTAAATCCCGTAAAACAAAACGTTGATTTGACGGGGTTTTGTTATATCTTGTTATCTATCGTTAAACCTCGTAAGTTAAACTAAACGTTCCTCTATATTGTTAAATTGATAAAAACGCCACCCGCAATATTAAATTACGTTTCCGTTCATTAATAAAAATCAGTTTAATTCTGATTAACTAAATTACGCTAGAACCTTGATATATCAGCGTTCTTTTTTATTTTGTTGAAAATCTGTAAAAGTCTGTTTTAATTATTTTGATTAATGCGTAGTCAATATTGATTAAATTAAAGACAAGTTGTCTGGTTCGTTGAGCACTTAAAAATATATTATATTATCCGGCATTGCAACTTCTTCACTTTTTAATACTTTTAATAAATGACTATAAACACGCCAAGTAATTTCAATATTTGCATGACCTAGTCTTTTCTGTAATGACGCTTATAATGGTTTAAATCCATTATAAGCGATATTTTTTGCTCTCGGCAGAGCATATGTATTAATGACTTATTGAAAATAAGTCTTGTCTGTTAGACTTTAATTATAAAATACACGCAAAACCTTTATGTAGAGGAGTGATTTTAATATGTCTTATTCGATTATCGGAGTAGAAAAATTAAAAACTGGAACAAACACAATAGGTATTCAAAAATCATGTTCAAAGAGAAAATATTAATTATGAAAATGAAGATATAGACCATTCAAAAAAACATCTAAATTATGATTTGATAAATGACGGAAAACAAAATTTTAATGATTTGATTGATGAAAAAATTGAGCGGAACTATACAGGCAAAAGAAAAATTAGAAAAGACGCAGTAAAACATATAGACGGAATGATTACATCAGATAATGAATTTTTTAGTAATCAGACACCAGTAAATACAAAATTTTTTTGAACAGGCTAAAGAATTTTTAGAACAAGAATACGGGAAAGATAATTTGTTATACGCAAAGCTTCATATGGACAAACGCCTCACGTGCACTTTGAAATTGTACCAATTACAGAAGATGGACGATTAAGTGCTAAAGATGTTGTAGGTAATAAAAAAGCATTAGCAAGCTTTCAAGATAAATTTAATGAGTATGTAAATGAACGTGGTTATGAATTAGAACAAGGAACTTCAAGAGAATTAACAAATAGACAACACGATCAAGTTAATAGTTATAAACAAAAAACAGAATATCATAAGAAAGAATATGAACGTAGGTATAAAATTCAGCCCATATAAAACAAAATAACGAAGAATTGATACAATAACATACCTAAAATCACTAGAAACGCTTAGAAAGCCTTTAAACGTTCTATATAAGGTTGAAACAGAAAAAGTAGGCGGTTTGTTTGATAAAGAATTACAAGAGACTGCTAATGTTGTTATAAACAAAGATGAATTTAATCAGTTTCAAGAGTAATAAAAATAGCACAAAGAATTATGGAGGATTACGAATGTATAAAATCTGTTAGCGCCTTAGAAGATAAAGAGAAGGAAATACGAGAGAAAGATGATTTATTAAATAAAGCAGTTGGGCGTATTGAAAATACATACGATAATTTCAATCGACTTTACGAAATGGCAAAGCCATTTAAAGAGAATGTAGAAATAGCTTTAAAGCTTTTAAAAATTTTACTAAAAGAGCTAATGAAGAAACACATTTGCGGAAAGAGTTAATAAGTTAACAGAAGATGAATCATAACTAAATGGGTCAGCAGTACACTTAGATAAACAAATGAACCCAGAATTCTATTCAGAGCTAGAACAAATACAAGAACAAAAGAATCAAAAACGGATAGAGGTATGCATTTATAACATGCACATATAGTTGATTAAAATTCTGAATTTTGTTAATATTACGATAAATAAAAAAGAACATTTATAATAACGTGATTGCGTTATTATTTGATTGGTTTGTTATTTTTAGTAGTATTTTAATTTCTGTAACTTTTAATAACATTTTGATCTATCTTGTAGCTATTATATTAATTGGTAGTAGAATGAGAGCATTTGATAATTTAATGCATGAAGCTTGTCATCGATCTTTATTTACAAATAAGTTTTGGAATAAATGGATAACTTGTTTATTTGTTGCATTTCCAGTATTTACTAGTTATACAGCATATCGAAATGCTCATCATTGTACTGGATTTTTTAAAACTACATTGCCTGGCTTTTATAGTGTAGTTAAAGATATTTTTACACCGAACTATGAAAGGAAAGAGAGTTAGAATATGTTGCAACCTTTGATACATGGACTATTATTAGCTTTAGGTTTAATTTTACCTTTAGGGGCTCAAAATGTGTTTGTATTTAATCAAGGAGCTAACCAAAAAAAATTAGTAAAGCATTACCTGTAATTATAACAGCTGGACTGTGTGATACTTTTTTAATTGTAATAGCTATTTTAGGAGTATCTTTAATACTAATATCTATGCCAACTTTACAACTTTTTATTTACATCATCGGGTTTTTGTTTTTGATGTATATGGCATGGTCTTTATGGACGGAAAAGCCTTCAAATATCGAAGAAATAGAACCTATGTCAGCTAAAAAGCAGATTTTATTTGCTTTATCTGTTTCTTTATTAAATCCTCATGCAATAATGGATACTGTTGGTGTTATCGGAACGAGTGCTTCAGTTTATGATGGTTATGACAAAGTTGTTTTTTCATTGGCTACAATTTCTGTATCTTGGATTTGGTTTGTCTTTTTAGCTATTTTAGGAAGAATTACAGGAAAAATTGATAAAAGTGGTAAGTATATCGTTATTTTAAATAAAGTTTCTAGCGTTATTGTTATTATTGTAGGATTAATTATATTAAAAAATATTGTTGGAATTTTAAGTTAGAGCGAAGGCAAACTGATGGATGTACATAACACGTAAAGCACTGTTCAAAATAGGGCAGTGCTTTACGTGTTATAATGTATCTGTTTTATTTTTAGAACTATGATATTCAACTTTTGCGTGTTTTTCTTCATTTGCTCTGTCGAACTCCTCAAATTCTACAAACAAATGTGTATGTTTATTATTATCACCACGTAAAAGTATTAACGATAATACTGAAGGTTTCTCCACACTGCGATATTTTCATCAAGATTTAAATCTTGATGAAAATATTATGAGCAAAAGGAAATCTGTTTTAATAAATAAACTAGAAAAAAATGGGGAGAGTAAGTTTTTTAAAAACTAGCTAGTACTGTCGAAAAAACTGAGAAAGTCATAAACTATATAACTATAAATCTCTTTTGGAAATAGATGGTCGTTTAGACCTAAAAAGTAATTTTGATAATCCTAAACTAATATTGAATACTAAAGTTAATAATAAAAGTTTAAATCAATATTTAATATTTTAGTAAATTAAGAATGAAGAAAATAAGAGAAACGTACCAAAGATGTAGTTCGATAAGTTGAGCAATTGGCGTGTGCATAACAATACAAAAAGAATATTTTTGGCAACGGACAATATAAAAAACGGAATTGCTAATCAATTCCGTTTTTTATATTTCTATTTGTGATTGTT
>ERZ1023442.47-NODE-47-length-59965-cov-22.517460_pt1 | contig 59965 bp, 61 predicted proteins | sample MGYA00380521_ERZ1023442 | MGnify/ENA primary metagenome ERZ1023442 (study PRJEB33173, sample SAMEA4830294) | metagenome | study: EMG produced TPA metagenomics assembly of the PRJEB25223 data set... | reverse complement strand
TAGCGCCGATGGTAGTTGGATTTACGTTCCGCTAGAGTAGGACGTTGCCAGGCAAATCGTATGAATGCGATGAGCCGATATCGAGACCGAAAGGTCTCTTTTTTTATGCACAAAAACAAAACCGAAGGTTTAATGAAATCAATAAATCAAAATGTAGTAGCTTTACGAAGAGTAAGTGTTTAAAACTAAAGTATTGAGTTACTTTACTTAGTTAAATCGCTTGTCTACACTGTAATTAAAGGAGTGCTAAGAATGAAAATTAGAGCGTTAGAAGAAACAGATTTACAATTTGTACATCATCTCAATAACGAATACACGATTATGTCTTACTGGTTTGAAGAACCGTATGAATCATTAAGTGAGTTAAAAACGTTATATCAAAAGCATATTTTAGATGAATCAGAGAGAAGATTCATTATTGAAGACGATCACACGTCTATCGGTGTTGTAGAACTAGTGGAAATTAACTTTGTACATAGAAATTGTGAAATTCAAATTATTATAGATTCACAATTTGGAAATAAAGGCTATGCTAAAAAAGCATTTAAAATGGCAATTGATTATGCCTTTTTAGTCTTGAACCTGAATAAAGTTTATTTATATGTGGATGTGAATAATGAAAAAGCAGTGCACATATATAAAAAAGCAGGTTTCATTATAGAAGGTGAATTAAAAGAACATTTTTATACTCAAGGAAAGTATAAAGATTGTTATGTCATGGGACTATTGAAAACAAAGTGGATTGAGCAACGCAATGGTGATGATGATTTATCGCAAGTGCGCTAAACAATTAAGAAAGTGTGTATAATATGGAACTTCCAATTTTTCATAAATTATCTCAATTGATTAATGAAAATGCTATTTCATTACATGTACCTGGTCACAAAAATGGAACAATCGGTAATGTAAAAAATTTGGACTTTAAAATGGACATGACTGAAATCACAGGGCTTGATGATTTACATCACCCTGAAGATATCATATTAAAAAGTATGCAACATATTCATAAACACCCGGACTATGACGCATATTTCTTAATTAATGGAACAACCTCAGGAATTTTATCAGTGATACAGTCATTTTCAAAATTAAAAGGAAATTATTTGATTAGTCGTAATGTGCACAAATCAGTCTTTCATGGATTGGATATTGTACAGCAACCTGCTGATATAATAGCAATGACTAAGAGTAATGATAGTAGTCAATATTTAGGTCCAGACACACAAAGTATGACATTTAATAATCAGAAGTTAGCTATTGTAACCTATCCAAACTATTATGGTGAATGCTTTGATATCAGAGCATTTGTAGATAGAGCACATCGTGAAGCTATACCAGTATTAGTTGATGAGGCACATGGTGCACATTTTAATTTAAAAAACTTTCCAAAGTCTGCACTTGAAAGTGGCGCGGATTATGTTGTGCAGTCTTATCACAAGACATTGCCCGCACTCACGATGGGATCTATGTTGTTTATTCATAAAGATGCGCCATTGAAAGATGAAATAGTGCGATATCTAGGATACTTTCAGACTTCTAGTCCTTCATATTTAGTGATGGCCAGTCTTGAGCTAGCACATCAATTTTATGTTGATTACGATAGTACGCTATTTTTTGAGAAAAGAAAGAAACTTATTGATACGCTAAATATGACTGGATTAACTACTATTTGTGTAAGTGATCCTTTAAAATTATTAATTCAGTATCAAGGGTATTCTGGATTTGAAATACAAACATGGTTTGAACAAATGGGTATATACGTTGAATTAGCTGACGACAAGCAAGTTTTATTTGTATTGCCGTTATGGCATGAGGACGATAAGTATCCATTTGAAACACTATTAAACAAAATCACAAAAATCAACCTACCATGTCCATTGTCAACTAAACAATCAACATCAATACATATACCGTTAGATGAAGGTACATACTTCCCACAAGATAGTGGCAACGTAACATGGGTTGATATTGATCAATCGATGGGTAAGAAATTAGCAATGCACATCATACCATATCCGCCGGGTATCCCTGTTTATTTAAAAGGGGAAAGAATAACCAAAAATATGATAAAATTAATGCGAGAATATCTTCAAAAAGGCGATAGAGTTGAAGGTATAAAACAAGAAAAAATATTAGTTAAGGATGAATAAAATGTCGGCGTTTATAACATTCGAGGGTCCTGAAGGTTCAGGTAAGACAACTGTATTGCAACGTGTGTCTGAAAAGTTAGCTCAGGATTATCAGTTGATTGCTACCAGAGAACCTGGAGGAGTACCAACTGGTGAAGAAATACGTAAGGTAGTATTGGAAGGGGCAAATATGGACATACGTACAGAAGCAATGTTGTTTGCTGCTTCTAGAAGAGAACACCTAGTAGAAAAAGTTGTGCCCGCGTTAAATGATAATAAAATTGTTTTATGTGATAGATATATTGATAGTTCTCTTGCATATCAAGGTTATGCAAGGGGTATAGGTATTGAAGAAGTGAAGCAATTAAATGATTTTGCAATAAATGGTCTTTATCCAGATTTAACCATTTATTTAGATATTACGGCAGAAGTCGGTAGAGATAGAATACTTAAAAATCAACGAGATCAAAATCGGCTTGATAAAGAAGATATTGCATTTCATGAGAAGGTGATTGAAGGATATCGACAAATCATTCAAGAAACACCTCAGCGTTTTGCAGTGGTAGATGCGACACGTAATATTGATGATGTAGTCAATGAAACTTATGAGATAATCTTAAATTTTTTAAAATAATTATGATATAATAACAAGAAGAGGTGTTTTAAGATGAAAATGATTATAGCGATCGTTCAAGATCAGGATAGTCAAGAACTGTCAGACCAACTCGTAAAAAATAACTTTAGAGCTACAAAATTAGCAACTACTGGTGGATTTTTAAGAGCAGGTAACACTACTTTCTTATGTGGTGTAGATGATGACCGTGTAGATGATATTTTATCAGTCATTGATCATACTTGCGGTAATAGAGATCAACTTGTTTCACCAATGACACCAATGGGTGGTAGTGCAGATTCTTACATACCATATCCTGTTGAAGTGGAAGTAGGAGGCGCTACAGTATTTGTAATGCCAGTCGAATCATTCCATAGATTTTAACATTTAAAACTAATGAATAATGAAATTAAGACATCTTAGATGAATAAACAATATTCGAGGTTGGGACATTATGGCTTATGCTCTGGAACACTGATAGACGGTGTTTGAAGGCAGATTTAGCAAACTTATTTGCAACATTTTAAGTTGTAGAGAAGCTCGATTCGACAAAATTTGAAATATAATTTTGCTAATCGGTAAGTTTGCATAAATTCTAAATGCTTTGGTCCTAACCTCTTTTATATTATAAAGTTGAATAAGGAGTAAGCAAGCATGGATGAACAACAAAAATTAGCTAATGCGTATCATTCAAATAAACTATCGCATGCCTACCTTTTTGAAGGTGATGATGCACAATCAATGAAGCATGTAGCCATGGAATTTGCAAAACTTATTCTATGTAATGGGAATCAGCAATGTGAAATGAAAGTTGGAACCTTCAACCAACCAGACTTCATGTATGTATCTTCTGAAGAAAATTCAATTAAGAAAGAGCAAATTGAGCAGTTGGTACATCGTATGAATCAACTTCCTATTGAAGGAACGCATAAAGTTTATATCATAGAAGATTTTGAAAAGCTTACTGTTCAAGGGGAAAATAGTATATTAAAGTTTTTAGAAGAACCACCTGAGAATACGATAGCCATTTTGCTATCAACGAAGCCAGAACAAATCTTAGATACAATTCATTCACGTTGTCAGCATGTTTATTTTAAACCAAGTGATAAACAAGACTTTATAGATAGATTAGTTGATGAAGATATTAATAGAGCTGTAGCTGAAATGCTAAGCACCTATACTACGCAACTAGAAACTGCAATAGATTTAAATGAAGAACATGATTTAGTTACACTTAGGAAAGTGATTTTACATTGGTGTGACTTATTATTAACGAATAAACCTATGGCTTTAATTGGAATAATAGATTTATTAAAAAATGCGAAAAATCGTAAGTTACAATTACTAACGCTAGCAGCCGTTAACGCGTTTTTTGAGGATATTATGCATGCCAAAATAGGAATTGAACGAGATTTTACATACACAGATTTAAAAGGTAATATAGAAAAATATGCGAATCAGTTATCGCTAAACAAAGTTATGACAATGTACGACCAAATTACAGAAGCGCACAAAAAATTAATGCAAAATGTTAATCCGACGCTTGTATTTGAACAAATAGTAATCAAAGGTGTGAGTTAGAATGCCAAATATCGTAGGTGTACAATTTCAGAAAGCAGGGAAATTGGAATATTATGCGCCTAATGATTTAGACGTAAATGTAGATGATTGGGTTGTTGTCGAATCTAAACGAGGCATTGAAATTGGAAGTGTAAAGTTTCCACCTAAAGATGTTGAAGATGGTGATGTTACGTTACCTTTAAAAGAAATTATACGCGTTGCTACAGAGCAAGATATCGAAAAGTATTATCAAAATGATAAAGATGCCACTAATGCATTACAATTATGTAAAGACTTAGTTAAAGAACAGCAACTGGATATGCGATTAGTTAATTGTGAATATACATTAGATAAATCAAAAGTGATTTTTAATTTTACAGCAGATGATCGTATTGATTTTCGTAAACTCGTAAAACATTTAGCACAAAATTTAAAGACACGTATCGAATTAAGACAAATCGGTGTTCGAGATGAAGCCAAATTACTAGGTGGTATTGGTCCATGTGGTCGTTCACTATGTTGTGCCACATTTTTAGGGGATTTTGAACCGGTTTCAATTAAAATGGCTAAAGATCAAAATCTGTCTTTAAATCCTACTAAAATTTCTGGTGCTTGTGGTCGATTGATGTGTTGTTTAAAATATGAAAATGATTTTTATGAAGAGGCAAGAGCACAGTTACCTGATTTAGGGGATAAAATTGTGACACCTGAAGGCAAAGGACAAGTCATTGGGTTAAATATTCTAGATATTTCAATGCAAGTTAAAATCGATGGTTTAGAACAGCCGTTAGAATATAAAATGGAAGAATTAGAAGCTTTTAATTAAGGAGGCACGTTACTTTTGAATCGCAATGACTTATTTGAAAAAATTGTAAAACTTGAAAGTAATGTTAATCAATTAAATCAGGAAATGAGTGAACTGAAAGCATTATCTATCCAACTTATTGAAGAAAATGTTGCCTTACAAGTTGAAAATGATAATTTAAAATCATTGATGGCTAAGAGTGAACAAGACGTTGAAGCTATCAAAGTTACAAATCGTATTGAAAAAGACAACAAGCCAATGAGTAAGGAAAGAGATAATAAAAGTTCAATTAAACATGTTAAGAAACCATTGCCAAGTAAGGATAACTTAGCAGTATTATATAGCGAAGGATTCCATATTTGTAATGGAGAATTATTTGGTAAACACCGATATGGTGAGGATTGTTTACTATGTATGAATGTATTAAATAGTTAGACCATTGGTCAGTTGATATTGCCAGTGGATTGACAGTACGTCGCAAATGTAAAGTGAAATTGATTAAAGCGTACGCTAATGATTAGGGATGGATTTCAACACTTTGAAATATAACGATGTGTTGTAAAGACGTCTCTTTTTTAGGAGAAAAAAGATTATGTTAAAAGCTAATGAGCGTATTGATGACTTATTTAAAGAAAATTTGAAAATTATACAAAATGACGATGTCTTTTCATTTTCAACAGATGCTTTATTGTTAGGGCATTTTACCGAAGTGAGGAAGAATGACAAAATATTAGACCTTTGCGCGGGAAATGGTGTTATTGCACTCTTGTTATCAGCTAAAGGATCGCAAACAATTGAGAGTATCGAGATACAAGAACAATTGGCTGATATGGCTCGTCGTAGCTTCGAATATAACGATTTAACGAATCGATTATTAATACATCACATGGATTTAAAAGATGTGTACCAAAACTTTAAACCATCTCAATATACGTTAGTCACGTGTAATCCTCCTTATTTTAAAAGCAATCAACGTCATCAACATCAAAAAGAGGCGCATAAGATTGCGAGACATGAGATTATGTGTACATTAGAGGATTGTATGTTGGCAGCACGTCATCTATTAAAGCAAGGTGGTCGGCTTATGATGGTTCATCGAGCTGAAAGGTTAATGGATGTCTTAACTGAGATGCGCAAAGCCAGTATTGAACCGAAACGTGTGGTTTTTATTTATAGTAAAATTGATAAATCGGCTGTTACGATTGTAGTAGAGGGACGCAAAAACGGTAACCAGGGATTAACCATTGCATCACCATTTTACATCTATAACAATCAGGGTGACTACACTGATGAAATGAAAGAGGTGTATTATGGCTAAACATTATGTTTATATAGTTAAATGCAAAGATAACTCATTATATACGGGTTATACTACCAATGTAGAGGCACGTATTGCGACGCATAATGCAGGAAAAGGGGCTAAATATACTAAAACAAGACGTCCGGTAGTGTTAGTTTATCAAGAAATGTTTAGTTCAAAATCAGAAGCAATGCGAAGAGAGTATGAAATTAAAACATTTAGCAGACAACAAAAATTAAAAATGATTGAGGAGCGTTAAATATGGCGACATTATATTTAGTGGGAACGCCTATAGGAAATCTAGGTGATATTACATTTCGTGCAATTGAAACTTTAAAAGATGCTGATTTCATAGCTTGTGAAGATACACGAGTGACCAAAAAGCTTTGCAATCATTATGATATTCAAACCCCTCTCAAATCATATCATGAACATAATAAGTCACAGCAAACTGAGTATTTAATTGACTTGTTAAATGAAGGTTACAATATCGCTTTAGTGTCAGATGCAGGTTTACCTTTAATAAGCGATCCGGGTTATGAGTTGGTCGTTGCAGCCCACAGTTATGACATTCATGTAGAAACCGTGCCTGGTCCTAATGCAGGTTTAACTGCACTAATGGCAAGTGGCCTACCATCCTATACGTATACATTTTTAGGCTTTTTACCTAGAAAAGAAAAAGATAAAGTAGCAGTATTACAGGAACGAATGTTTCAAGATAGCACATTAATTATTTATGAGTCACCATTCCGTGTTGTTGAAACGTTAAAAGCTATTTCCAAAGTTGATGATACTAGACGTGTTGCAGTCGGTCGTGAATTAACTAAAAAGTTTGAACAAATTGTGATGCAAGAAGTTGGGCACTTAATAAATGCATTTCAAAACGATGAAATTATGCAAAAAGGTGAATTTGTAATCTTGATTGAGGGCGCTAAGCCTCTTGAAACTGAACAATGGTTTCAATCACTTACCATTTCAGAACATGTCGAACACTATATATCAGAACAAAATATTAAACCTAAAAAGGCGATTAAGTTAGTTGCAGAAGATCGTCATATGAAGACTGGAGAAGTTTATGACATATATCATGATGTCAATCAATGATGTGGCAATGAAACGTTGATTAATTAAATATTTTTCTGGGAAAATGGGCAATGAAAATCTTATGAAATCCCCCATAAATTAATAAATTTATGGTAATGTTAATAGGATACGACATTAGAAAATTGATATGAGTTATAATAAAAAATAACTTAATATAAAAGGATATCGTGATGCGTTTAAGTATCAAAATCCATAATGAACAGAATAACACGTATATATTATTATTTTGTAAACGATGAGGAGGACTATTGATGGCGAAAGAAACATTTTATATTACAACCCCAATTTATTATCCGAGTGGTAATTTGCATATCGGCCATGCATATTCAACAGTAGCTGGTGATGTGATTTCACGTTATAAACGTATGCAAGGCTATGATGTTCGTTACTTAACTGGTACAGATGAACATGGCCAAAAAATTCAAGAAAAAGCTCAAAAAGCAGGTAAAACTGAATTAGAATATTTAGATGAAATGATCAGTGGTATTAAAAGTCTTTGGAGTAAGTTAGAAATCTCTAATGATGACTTTATTCGTACTACAGAAGATCGTCATAAACAAGTAGTTGAGAAAGTTTTTGAACGTCTTTTAAAACAAGGTGATATTTATCTTGGTGAGTATGAAGGATGGTATTCAGTACCAGATGAAACATATTACACTGAATCGCAATTAGTAGATCCAATATATGAAAATGGCAAAATCGTTGGCGGAAAAAGCCCGGATTCAGGTCATGAGGTTGAGTTAGTTAAAGAGGAAAGTTATTTCTTTAATATTAATAAATACACAGATAGATTATTAGAATTTTATGATGCTAATCCAGATTTCATTCAACCGCCTTCAAGAAAAAATGAAATGATTAACAACTTTATTAAACCTGGTTTAGAAGATTTAGCTGTTTCACGTACATCATTTGACTGGGGAGTCAGAGTGCCATCCAATCCTAAACACGTTGTATACGTATGGATAGATGCATTAGTAAACTATATTTCTGCATTAGGATATTTATCAGATGATGATGAATTATTCCAGAAATATTGGCCAGCAGATGTGCATTTAATGGCTAAGGAAATTGTACGTTTCCACTCAATTATTTGGCCAATTTTATTAATGGCGTTAGACTTACCGCTTCCAAAAAAAGTGTTTGCACATGGTTGGATTCTGATGAAAGACGGTAAAATGAGTAAATCTAAAGGTAATGTGGTAGATCCTAACGTATTAATTGACCGCTATGGTCTTGATGCAACACGCTATTATTTAATGCGCGAACTACCATTTGGCTCTGATGGAGTATTCACTCCTGAAGCTTTTGTAGAGCGTACTAACTATGATTTAGCAAATGACTTAGGCAACTTAGTAAATCGTACAATCTCTATGATTAATAAGTATTTCCAAGGTGAACTGCCTGCATATGAAGGTCCTAAACATGAACTGGACGAAGATATGGAAGCATTAGCACATGAAACTGTGAAACATTTCAATGAAAGTATGGAAAGTTTCCAATTCTCTGTAGCTTTATCTACTGTATGGAAGTTTATTAGTCGTACGAATAAATATATCGATGAGACTACACCATGGGTATTAGCTAAGGATGATAGTCAAAAAGATATGCTTGGTAATGTCATGGCACATTTAGTTGAAAATATTCGATTTGCTGCAGTGTTACTACGTCCATTCTTAACACATGCGCCTAAAGAAATTTTCAAACAACTGAATATTAATGAACCTGAATTATTTGAATTAGAAAGTCTTGAACAATATGGTGCATTAAAACAACCGATTATGGTAACTGAGAAGCCAACACCAATCTTCCCACGTTTAGACACTGAAGCGGAAATTGCATATATTAAAGAATCAATGCAACCTCCAAAGTCTGAAGAATCTAAAGATGAAGTGGAAGAGCCAAGTAAAGCGCAAATTGATATTAAAGATTTTGATAAAGTTGAAATTAAAGCAGCAACAATTACTGATGCTGAAAACGTTCCAAAGTCTGATAAATTGTTAAAAATTCAAATTGACTTAGGTTTAGAGCAACGTCAAATTGTTTCTGGAATCGCTAAGTTTTATCGTCCAGAAGATATTATCGGTAAAAAAGTTGCAGTGGTCACTAACTTAAAACCTGCTAAATTAATGGGTCAAAAGTCAGAAGGCATGATTTTATCAGCTGAAAAAGATGGTGTCTTAACATTAGTTAGTTTACCAAGTGCAATTCCAAATGGTGCAGTTATTAAATAGTAATAAATTGTAAAATTAGGAGAGATAAAATGTTAATCGATACACATGTCCATTTAAATGATGAACAATATGCGGAAGATTTAACTGAAGTCATTTCTCGTGCGAGAGAAGCAGGCGTTGATCGCATGTTTGTCGTTGGTTTTGATACACCGACAATTGAACGTGCTATGGAACTGATTGAACAATATGATTTTATATATGGAATTATCGGTTGGCATCCTGTTGATGCGATTGATTTTACAGATGAACGTTTACAATGGATTGAAGAATTATCACAACATCCTAAAGTTATTGGTATTGGAGAGATGGGCTTAGATTATCATTGGGATAAATCTCCAGCTGATGTTCAAAAAGACGTATTTAGAAAGCAAATTGCTCTCGCTAAAAGAGTGAACTTGCCTATCATTATTCATAATCGCGAAGCTACGCAAGATTGTGTAGATATCTTAATGGAAGAACATGCTGAAGAAGTAGGCGGAATTATGCATAGCTTCAGTGGTTCTCCTGAAATTGCAGATGTAGTTATTAATAAACTGAACTTCCATATTTCTTTAGGGGGTCCAGTTACATTTAAGAATGCTAAGCAACCTAAAGAAGTCGCAAAACATGTGCCTATGGATAGATTGTTAGTTGAAACAGATGCGCCTTATCTTTCACCTCATCCATATAGAGGTAAACGTAATGAACCAGAACGTGTGACTTTAGTTGCTGAACAAATTGCAGAATTACGTGGTATGTCATATGAAGATGTATGTCGTCAAACTACGGAAAATGCTGAACGTTTATTTAAATTAAAATAATAATATATGTCTGAGAAAGATGTTAAACCGTGTCTGTCATGGTATGATTTTATAAACATGACACACGACATCTTTCTCATTTTTTATGTGATAAGTAGTTATAATATATGTGAAATGAATTTGAAAGGTTAGGATTTTTATTATGAAAATCAATGAATTTATCGTAGTAGAAGGTAGAGATGACACTGAACGAGTAAAGTCGGCTGTTGAATGTGATACGATTGAAACAAATGGAAGTGCAATCAATAAAGAGACTTTAGCAGTCATCCAAAATGCACAAGAAACAAGAGGTGTTATCGTATTAACTGATCCTGACTTTCCCGGTGATAAAATACGTCACACGATTACAGAACACGTTTCAGGTGTTAAACATGCATACTTAGATAGAGAAAAGGCTAAAAATAAGCGTGGTAAAATCGGCGTTGAACATGCGCATCCAAAAGATATTAGAGACGCATTAATGCACGTCAGTTCTCCTTTTGAAGAAGCGGAAGAATCAATCGACAAAAGTGTTCTCATAGACTTAGGATTAATAATTGGTAAAGACGCACGTCGTAAAAGAGAAATACTAGGTCGTAAATTACACATCGGACATTCAAATGGCAAGCAACTGCTTAAGAAACTCAATGCATTTGGTTATACTGAATCGGATGTGCGCGAAGCGTTATCTATGGAAAAGGAGAGTGAATAAAAGGTGGAGAGAAAAGATATTGCGACACCTTCAAGAACTAAGGCACTGTTAGATCAGTTTGGATTTAACTTTAAAAAAAGTTTAGGACAAAATTTCTTAGTAGATGTGAATATCATTCATAAAATTATAGATGCGAGTGAAATTGACGACAACACAGGTATTATTGAAGTTGGACCCGGTATGGGGTCTTTAACAGAGCAATTAGCTAAAAGAGCTAAAAAGGTGATGTCATTTGAAATTGATCAACGACTTATACCTGTACTAAAAGAAACACTAGCGCCATATGACAATGTTACGATAATTAACGAAGATATATTGAAAGCAGACATTGGTAAGGCGGTTAAAACGTATTTGAATGATTGTGACAAAATCATGGTCGTAGCTAATTTACCATATTATATTACAACACCAATTTTACTGAATTTAATGCAACAAGATATTCCGATTGATGGTTATGTTGTTATGATGCAAAAAGAGGTTGGTGAACGCTTAAATGCACAAGTAGGAACAAAGGCTTATGGTTCATTATCTATCGTTACACAGTACTATACAGAAACAAGTAAAGTGCTAACGGTTCCTAAATCAGTTTTTATGCCACCACCTAATGTAGATTCTATTGTTGTTAAATTAATGCAAAGAGAGACGCCACTCGTTAGCGTGGATGACGAAGAAACTTTCTTTAAATTAGCTAAAGCAGCTTTTGCGCAAAGACGTAAAACAATCAACAACAATTATCAGAATTTCTTTAAAGATGGAAAAAAACATAAAGAAAGTATATTAAAATGGCTTGCACAAACAGGTATTGATCCTAAAAGACGCGGGGAAACGCTATCAATACAAGATTTTGCACGATTGTATGAAGAAAAGAAAAATTTCCCAGAATTAGAAAATTAAATTGTTGACAAAGCGCTACTACATTGATAAAATTTAAATTTTATTTGACATAACCTTGCGAGATATGGTATTATGTAACTTGTAGCGAGGTGGAGCAATATGCCAAAATCAATTTTGGACATCAAAAATTCTATTGATTGTCATTTAGGAAATCGTATTGTACTAAAAGCCAACGGTGGTCGTAAAAAAACAATCGAACGTTGCGGTGTGTTAAAAGAAACGTATCCTTCAGTATTCGTTGTTGAATTAGACCAAGATAAGCATAATTTTGAAAGAGTTTCGTATACATATACGGATGTTCTTACAGAGAACGTACAAGTTTCATTTGAAGAAGATAATCATCAAGAAGTAGTTGCACACTAATTTAGACATAAATATAGAGTGGTTTAGTGTACTACAACTCTATAATTAAAATGTATTGGGTGTTGGGCTTATTAAGTTCAACACTCTTTTTTTGTAGAAGATTAAGATATGCGTCGAACGTGAGACAGTGAATGTTTCTATATCACTTCCAATCATTTTACTTAAAAATAATATAATTTCATTAGAAAACGTATATTAGTAGATTAAATTGATTGTTTTATTAAGATTTTACATAAATTTGTCATGTATCTATCAAATATTTTAAGTCTTTGTGTTAAAATCATCTTATTACTATAGATGAAGAGAGGGCGGAAAAATGATATATGAAACGGCACCAGCCAAGATAAATTTGACGCTCGATACACTTTTCAAAAGAGATGATGGATATCATGAAATTGCAATGATTATGACGACAGTTGATCTGAACGATCGATTATCTTTCCAAAAAAGAAAAGATAAAAAAATCGTTGTTGATATTGAACATAACTATGTTCCAAATGATCATAAAAATTTGGCTTATCGTGCAGCACAATTGATGATGGAAACCTATGATTTAAATGAAGGTGTCACCATTACTATAGATAAAGATATTCCTGTATCTGCCGGTTTAGCAGGAGGATCAGCTGATGCAGCTGCTACGATGCGTGGTATTAATCGGCTGTTTAATTTGGATAAATCTTTGCATGAACTAAGTGATTTGGGAATACAAATTGGAACAGACATTCCGTTTTGCATCTATAACAGAACTGCTGTATGCAAAGGTAGAGGTGAAAAGATACGCTTTTTAAAAAAGCCACCTTCAGCTTGGGTAGTTTTAGCGAAACCTAATTTAGGTATATCATCCGCGGATGTATTCAAGGCGTTAGATTTGGATGATGCACATCATGTAGATACAGAAATGTGCGAGAAGGCGATTGTTGAAGGTGATTATAAACAGTTATGTGAAAGCTTATCGAATCGTCTAGAACCAGTATCAATGTCAATGCATCCTGAAATTAAAAAAATAAAAAATAATATGTTGCAATGTGGTGCAGATGGCGCATTAATGAGTGGTAGTGGTCCAACCGTATATGGGCTTGCTCAAAAAGAAAGCCAAGCGAAAAAGATATATAATGCTGTTAATGGCTGCTGTAATGAAGTGTATTTAGTAAGATTATTAGGATAGAAGGGTTGAACAACAAATGAGGTATAAAAGAAGTGAACGTATCGTCTTTATGACACAGTATTTAATGAATCATCCAAATCAGTTAATACCTTTAACTTTTTTTGTGAAAAAATTTAAACAAGCGAAGTCTTCAATTAGTGAAGATGTTCAAATTATTAAGAATACTTTCCAAAAAGAAAAGCTAGGTACAGTTATTACGACTGCAGGTGCGAGTGGTGGTGTAACTTACAAACCAATGATGAGTAAAGAAGAGGCTTCGGAAATTGTTGAAGAAGTTATTGAACTACTCCAAGAAAAAGAACGATTATTACCCGGTGGATATCTTTTCTTATCAGATTTAGTTGGTAACCCTTCTTTACTTAATAAAGTTGGTAAATTAATTGCTAGCATTTATATGGAAGAAGATCTTGATGCGGTTGTGACAATCGCTACAAAAGGGATATCACTTGCCAATGCGGTAGCTAACGTATTAAATTTACCTGTAGTAGTAATTAGAAAAGACAATAAAGTTACTGAGGGATCTACTGTATCGATTAACTACGTGTCTGGCTCTTCTCGTAAGATCGAAACGATGGTGCTTTCTAAACGTACATTAGCTGAAAATTCTAATGTACTTGTCGTGGATGATTTTATGAGAGCAGGAGGTTCAATCAACGGTGTCATGAATCTTATGAATGAGTTTAAGGCACAAGTTAAAGGGGTATCTGTACTTGTAGAATCAAAAGAAGTTAAACAAAGATTGATTGAGGATTATACTTCTTTAGTTAAATTATCTGATGTTGATGAATACAATCAGGAATTTAAAGTAGAACCTGGCAATAGTTTGTCTAAATTTTCTTAAAAGGAGTTTATTACATCATGAAAACAATTAACACTAACAAAGCACCAGAAGCTTTAGGACCATACTCACACGCTATGGTTGTGAATAATTTAGTATTCACATCTGGACAAATCCCATTAGATACTGAAGGGAATATTGTCAGTGATGATGTGAAAGAGCAAACAAAACAAGTGCTAGACAATTTGTCTGTCGTACTTGAAGAAGCTGGTTCGGATTTAAACTCAGTTGTGAAAGCAACCATTTTTATCTCCGACATGAATGAATTTCAACAAATAAATGAAGTCTATGGTAGTTATTTCAGTGAACATCAACCAGCGCGTAGTTGTGTTGAAGTTGCACGATTACCGAAAGACGTTAAAGTTGAAATTGAAGTTGTAGGTAAAGTAAAAGGAATATAATTTCCTTGATTAAAGAATTGTCAAGCTTCTAACAAACAAAGATATATATACTAGGGGGGCTCACTACATGAAAGTGACAGATGTTAGACTTAGAAAAATACAAACAGATGGCAGAATGAAAGCACTTGTTTCAATTACATTAGACGAAGCTTTTGTTATTCACGATTTACGTGTAATTGAAGGGAACTCAGGTCTTTTCGTTGCTATGCCAAGTAAACGTACACCAGATGGTGAATTCCGTGATATCGCGCATCCAATCAACTCTGATATGAGACAAGAAATTCAAGATGCCGTTATGAAAGTATATGACGAAACAGATGAAGTTATTCCAGATAAAAATGCTTCATCAGAAGATTCAGACGAAGCTTAAATAAATCATACATTATGGCAGGTTCAGCATTTAAATTTGTTGAACCTGCTTTTTAAATATCAAGTGTGGTATAAAGCATTCTACTAATGAATACATATTTTGAAAATTTAAATAGACTAAATTATAAAACCTTCTAAATCTTGAAACTCGAACTTGAGTTAAATTATAATAAATTAGAAGTGTAAATTTATTGGAGGGTTATCACTCATGCAAAGAAATGCGGTAATATTAGCAGCTGGAAAAGGTACTAGAATGAAATCAAATAAATATAAAGTGCTACATAAAGTTGCTGGAAAATCAATGGTAGAACATGTGTTAACAAATGTTAAGAATGCTGGTGTTAACCAAATCGTGACAATTGTAGGTCATGGCGCTGAAGACGTTAAAGAAACATTGGGGAACCAATCGTTATATAGCTATCAAGAAGAACAATTGGGAACAGCACATGCTGTAAAGATGGCTAACGAACATTTGAAAGAAGTGGAAGGTACAACTTTAGTTGTTTGTGGAGATACACCACTCATTACAGCTCATACGTTACAAAAGTTAATTGAGCATCATGAAAGTACTCATGCGCAAGCGACAGTATTATCAGCAACTGCTCAGATTCCGTTTGGTTATGGGCGAATTGTTCGCGATGAACAACGTAGACTACAACGTATTGTCGAAGAAAAAGACGCGTCAGAAGCACAAAAAGCATTAACTGAAATTAGTTCTGGAATTTTTGCGTTCGATAATCGAGTTCTTTTCTCTAAATTAGAAGAAGTTAAAAATGATAATGCTCAAGGTGAATACTACTTGCCAGATGTGATCAGCTTAATCTTAGCTGAAAATGGCGTCGCTGAAGTTTATCACACAGACGATTTTAATGAGATTATGGGTGTAAATGATCGTGTCATGTTAAGTAATGCGGAAAAGGCGTTGCAACAACGTATTAACATTGAGCATATGAGAAATGGTGTAACTATTATCGACCCTACAACTACATTTATTGGACCAGATGTCAAAATAGGTATGGATACAATTATTGAACCTGGTGTGCGTATTAATGGTGAAACAGTAATAGGAGAAGAAGCTGTCATCGGTCAATACTCTGAAATCAACAATAGTCATATTGGCTCACAAGTTGACATTAAACAATCAGTTATTAATGATTCAATCGTTGGTGATAAAACAAAAGTTGGACCATTCGCGCAACTAAGACCTGGTTCAAACTTAGGTTCAGATGTTAAAGTGGGTAACTTTGTAGAAGTGAAAAAAGCAGATCTCAAAGATGGGGCTAAAGTATCTCACTTAAGTTATATTGGAGATGCTGAAATCGGTGAACGTACAAACATTGGTTGTGGTTCTATCACAGTTAATTATGATGGTGTTAATAAATTTAAAACGGTTGTAGGTAAAGATGCATTTATTGGATGTAATACTAACTTAGTGGCACCTGTAACTGTTGGTGACGGTGTGTTAATCGCTGCAGGTTCAACAATTACCGACAACGTCCCTAATGAAAGTTTAGCCCTTGCGCGTGCCCGTCAAATCACAAAAGAAGGATATCTCAAAAAATAATTTTTTGATAAAATTTGGTATCTCTTTTCCACAATTTTTTGTTGAACATAGTAAAAGCGATTAATTTTTTATATAATGAAAGTGTCTAAGTTAAAAATTGGAGGACTATAAATGTTAAATAATGAATACAAGAATTCATCTTTAAAGATTTTCTCTTTAAAAGGAAATGAGCCATTAGCACAAGAGGTAGCTGATCGAGTAGGGATTGAATTAGGGAAATGTTCTGTTAAACGCTTTAGCGATGGAGAAATTCAAATCAATATTGAAGAAAGTATTCGTGGATGTGATGTTTTCATTATCCAACCAACTTCAAATCCGGTTAATTTACACTTGATGGAGTTATTGATTATGATTGATGCTTGTAAGCGTGCATCAGCAGCTAATATCAATATTGTGGTTCCATATTATGGCTATGCACGTCAAGATAGAAAAGCACGTAGCCGTGAACCTATTACAGCTAAGTTAGTAGCTAACTTAATTGAAACAGCTGGCGCTAATCGCATGATTGCATTAGATTTACATGCACCACAAATTCAAGGATTCTTTGATATTCCAATTGACCATTTAATGGGTGTACCAATCATTGGTCAACATTTTGAGAATGACCCTAACATTGACCCAGAAGAATGTGTCGTAGTATCACCGGACCACGGTGGCGTTACACGCGCACGTAAACTTGCTGACATTTTAAAAACTCCGATTGCAATTATTGATAAACGACGTCCTAAACCAAACGTAGCAGAAGTAATGAATATTGTTGGTGAAATTGAAGGACGCACTGCGATTATTATTGATGACATTATTGATACAGCAGGAACAATCACTTTAGCTGCGCAAGCTTTAAAAGATAAAGGTGCTAAAGATGTGTATGCTTGTTGTACACACCCAGTTTTATCAGGTCCTGCTAAGGAGCGTATCGAGAATTCAGCAATTAAAGAATTAATCGTTACAAATTCAATCTTATTAGATGACACACGTAAACCATCAAACACTAAAGAATTATCAGTAGCTGGATTACTTGCTCAAGCAATTATTCGAGTATATGAACGTGAATCAGTAAGTGTATTATTTGACTAAAGTTTACAATTGCGTTTGACTTATACATTTCAACCGTGTATAATACATTCGTTCGTGGTTTTACGAACTAATAAACACTTGCAAGCAACTTATAAAGTTGATGGGTAAGTGAAGGGAAGTCCAGAACTTTATATTCTCACGATAATAAGTATCTAGACTTGAAAATGAAAGGTGGAAATACGAATGGCTTCATTAAAGTCAATCATCCGTCAAGGTAAACAAACACGTTCTGACCTTAAAAAATTACGTAATACAGGTAAAGTACCTGCAGTAGTTTATGGTTATGGTACTAAAAATACTTCAGTTAAAGTTGATGAAGTTGAATTCATCAAAGTTATCCGTGAAGTAGGACGTAACGGTGTTATCGATTTAGGCGTTGGTTCTAAATCAATCAAAGTTATGGTGTCAGATTATCAATTCGACCCACTTAAAAACCAAATTACACACATCGACTTCTTAGCAATCAACATGACTGAAGAACGTACTGTTGATGTACCAGTTCACTTAGTAGGTGAAGCTGCTGGTGCTAAAGAAGGTGGCGTAGTTGAACAACCATTATTCGACTTACAAGTTACAGCAACTCCAGAAAATATCCCTGAATCAATTGAAGTTGACATTACTGAATTAGAAGTTAATGACAGCTACTCAGTTTCAGATATTAAAGTTTCTGGCGATTTCACAATTGAAAACGACCCAGAAGAATCTGTTGTAACAGTAGTTCCTCCAACTGATGAACCTACTGAAGAAGAAGTTGAAGCTATGGAAGGTGAAGCAGTAACTGAAGAACCTGAAGTAGTTGGTGAAGAAAAAGAAGAAGATAGCGAAGAAGAAAATAAAGACGAAGAATAATTCGTTGATTGTTATCTTTATGGGAGTGGAACATGAATTCTTAATGAATTCTGTTCTACTCCCTTTTTGTGTTATTATAGGGAATGTTATAAAATAATGAATAATTGATATATGCACAATTCTATTCAGTTAGTCGTTATAAATGAATCACAATGGAGGTAACATCGTATGAAATGTATTGTGGGTCTTGGGAATATAGGCAAGCGATTTGAGTTAACAAGACACAATATCGGTTTTGAAGTCATTGATTACATTTTGAAGAAACATAATTTCTCATTAGATAAACAAAAATTTAAAGGTGCTTATACTATTGAACGTTTAAATGGTGACAAGGTTCTATTTATTGAACCAATGACTATGATGAATCTTTCTGGTGAAGCAGTAGGGCCATTAATGGATTACTATAATGTTGAAGTGGAAGATTTAATCGTCTTGTATGATGATTTAGATTTATCTCAAGGTCAAATCCGCTTGCGTCAAAAAGGTAGCGCTGGAGGACATAATGGTATGAAGTCTATCATTAAACATTTAGGTACAGATCAATTTAAACGAATTCGTATTGGCGTAGGGAGACCGACGAATGGTATGTCAGTACCTGATTATGTATTACAGAAATTTTCAAAAGAAGAGATGATTACTATGGATAAAGTGATTGAACATTCAGCACACGCTGTGGAAGCTTTTATTGAAAGTTCACGCTTCGACCATGTAATGAATCAATATAATGGAGAAGTCAATTGAGACCTATCATTTCAGACTATATTCAAAATGATAAACGTTTCCAGGAACTCGATGATGTATTCGGTCATCAAAACATTCTTGTTACTGGTCTCTCTCCCTCTGCGAAAGCTACGATTATCGCTGAAAAGTATCTAAAAGATCAAAAACAAATGTTGTTAATCACTAACAACTTATATCAAGCAGATAAATTAGAAACTGATATTTTACAATATATCGATCATTCTGAAGTTTATAAATATCCTGTACAAGATATTATGACTGAAGAATTTTCAACGCAAAGCCCTCAACTTATGAGTGAACGTGTAAGAACACTGACTGCATTAGCTCATAATAAGAAAGGGTTATTTATCGTTCCTTTGAACGGATTGAAAAAGTGGCTCACGCCATTTGAACTATGGAAAGATCATCAAATTACGCTTAGAGTAGGCGAGGATATAGATGTCGATGAATTCTTAAATAAATTAGTGAATATGGGATATCGTCGCGAGAGTGTTGTATCACATATAGGCGAGTTCTCATTGCGTGGAGGCATTATCGATATTTACCCACTCATAGGTCAACCTGTTCGAATAGAATTGTTTGATACAGAAGTTGATTCAATTCGTGACTTCGATGTTGAGACGCAACGTTCAAATGACAATATTGAAGAAGTTTCAATCACAACAGCAAGTGATTACGTTATTACAGATGATGTCATTCAACATTTACAATCAGAATTGAAGACCGCATATGAAGCAACACGACCAAAAATTGACAAGTCTGTTCGTAATGATTTGAAAGAGACATATGAAAGTTTCAAGTTATTTGAAACAACGTTTTTTGATCATCAATTATTACGTCGTTTGGTGGCATTTATGTACGAGCAACCTTCAACGCTTATTGACTATTTTGCAAAAGACGCCATCATTGTAGCTGACGAATATAATCGCATTAAAGAAACTGAAAAGACGCTAACAACTGAAGTGGACGATTTCATTCAGAACTTAATAGAAAGTGGAAACGGATTTATCGGTCAATCATTTATGCAATATGATGGTTTTGAGTCGTTATTGAAGGATTATCCAGTGACGTACTTCACTTTGTTTACGTCCACTATGCCTGTTCAGTTACAACATATTATTAAGTTTTCTTGTAAACCAGTACAACAGTTTTATGGGCAATACGATATTATGCGTTCTGAATTCCAACGCTATGTACACAACGACTATCATATCGTGGTGTTAGTTGAAACTGAAACGAAAGTTGAACGAATTCAATCGATGTTGAATGAGATGCATATACCAACTGTTACTAATGTTCACAATGACATTAAATCTGGCCAAGTCGTCGTTACAGAGGGCAGTCTTTCAGAAGGTTTCGAATTACCTTATATGCAACTTGTTGTTATAACTGAGAGAGAATTGTTCAAAACAAAACAAAAGAAACAGCGTAAACGTACTAAAACTTTATCTAATGCTGAAAAAATCAAGTCATATCAAGACCTTAATGTTGGTGACTACGTCGTACATGTACATCATGGGGTAGGGCGTTATCTTGGTGTTGAAACTTTAGAAGTTGGAGATGTTCACCGAGATTATATTAAATTGCAATATAAAGGCACAGACCAACTCTTTGTACCAGTCGATCAAATGGATCAAGTTCAAAAATATGTTGCTTCAGAAGATAAGTCGCCTAAATTAAATAAACTTGGTGGCTCAGAATGGAAGAAAACAAAAGCTAAAGTTCAACAAAGTGTCGAAGATATTGCTGATGAATTAATCGCATTATATAAAGAACGTGAAATGTCGGTAGGTTATCAATATGGTGAAGATACCGCTGAGCAAAGTGCATTTGAAATGGACTTCCCATATGAATTAACGCCTGACCAAGCGAAATCGATAGACGAAATTAAAGGTGATATGGAACGCGAGCGACCAATGGATCGTCTATTATGTGGTGACGTAGGTTATGGTAAAACAGAAGTTGCTGTTAGAGCAGCTTTTAAAGCAGTAATGGAAGGGAAACAAGTTGCATTTCTTGTACCTACAACGATTTTAGCGCAACAACATTATGAAACGTTAATTGAACGAATGCAGGATTTTCCAGTACAAATTGAATTGATTAGTCGATTCCGTTCAACTAAAGAAGTCAAAGAAACTAAAGAAGGTCTTAAATCAGGATACGTTGATATTGTTGTTGGAACACATAAATTATTAGGCAAAGATATTCATTATAAAGATTTAGGATTATTAATAGTCGATGAAGAACAACGTTTTGGTGTACGTCATAAAGAACGTATTAAGACAATGAAGACGAATGTAGACGTACTGACGTTAACTGCAACGCCTATTCCTAGAACTTTACACATGAGTATGCTAGGAGTACGGGATTTATCAGTCATTGAGACACCTCCAGAAAATCGCTTCCCTGTACAAACTTATGTGTTAGAACAAAATAGTAATTTTATTAAAGAAGCTTTAGAACGAGAATTATCACGTGATGGACAGGTATTCTATTTATACAACAGAGTTCAATCCATTTATGAAAAGCGTGAACAATTACAGATGTTAATGCCGGATGCTAATATTGCCGTTGCACATGGTCAGATGACAGAACGTGATCTTGAAGAAACAATGCTAAGCTTTATTAATGGCGAATTTGATGTTTTAGTGACTACAACGATTATTGAGACAGGTGTAGATGTACCTAACGCGAATACTCTAATCATTGAAGAAGCAGATCGCTTTGGATTAAGCCAATTGTATCAATTGCGCGGTCGTGTAGGACGCTCAAGTCGAATTGGCTATGCATACTTCTTACATTCTGCGAATAAAGTGCTAACTGAAACTGCAGAAGAAAGATTACAAGCTATTAAAGAATTTACTGAATTGGGTTCAGGATTCAAAATTGCTATGCGTGATTTAAATATTCGTGGTGCCGGAAACTTACTAGGTAAACAACAACACGGCTTTATTGATTCGGTTGGCTTTGACTTGTATTCACAAATGTTAGAAGAAGCGGTTAATGAAAAACGTGGAATTAAAGAAGAAGAACCAGATGCACCAGAAGTAGAAATGGAACTCAACTTAGATGCCTATTTACCTGCAGAATACATTCAAAATGAGCAAGCAAAAATTGAAATTTATAAAAAACTACGTAAAGTTGAAACAGAAGAACAATTATTTGATATTAAAGACGAATTGATAGATCGATTCAATGATTATCCAGTTGAAGTTGAACGTTTACTTGAAATGGTTGAAATTAAAATACATGCGCTACATGCAGGGGTAACTTTAATTAAAGATAAAGGTAAGCAAATTGAAGTGTCATTATCAACGAAAGCAACAGAACAAATGAACGGTGAAGAACTGTTTAAACAAACACAACCTTTAGGACGTGCAATGAAACTAGGTGTTAAAGAAAATCGCATGCATGTAACACTTACCAAGTCTAAGCAATGGTTAGATAACTTGAAATTCCTTGTGAGATGTCTTGAAGGAAGTATGGTTATTGAAGATGAAAACTAAAAGCATATCAGAATCTAAATCTACACAATCGTTATCATCTAAGAGTTCAAACGAGTTCAAACACATTGAACCCTCTAACTACACAGCGTTCAATGGCGTTGTGATTCTAACCCTTGCACTCATCATAGTTAAAATTTTAAGTGCAATTTACAGAGTGCCTTACCAAAATGTTCTCGGAGATACTGGGTTGTATGCTTATCAACAAATATATCCAATTGTGGCGCTAGGTATGATTTTATCTATGAATGCTATTCCAAGTGCGGTAACGCAAACGCTGGGTATTAATGGACAACCGTCTTCGTTTTCAAAAGTGCTAATACGATTTCAAACGTTAGGCATAGTAATATTTTTAATGCTCTTATTATTAGCGCACCCAGTGGCTATATTGATGGGAGATTCAAGACTTGCACCTATGATACGAATGGCAAGTTTGAGTTATTTATTTATTGGTATATTAGGTGTGTGTCGTGGTTATTATCAAAGTCAAAGACGTATGAATATACCCGCTATTTCCCAGGTTATTGAACAAATCATTCGTGTTGGTCTCATCATTGTAGCCATTGGTTTATTTATGATTAAAGATTGGTCGATATATCAAGCAGGAACGATTGCTATTTTAGCTTCTGCACTTGGTTTTTTAGGTTCAAGTCTCTTTTTAATAGTTATGAAACCTTTCTCTTTTAAGATGCAGAATTTATCAGCAAATATACCTTGGAAAGACTTACTTATGGCTACACTTGTATTTGCGTTGAGCCAATTATTGGTCATATTATGGCAATTTATAGATAGCTTTACAATCGTTCATACACTACAATCACACGGCCTACATTTTAAAGAAGCAATCATGCAAAAAGGAATTTATGATCGTGGTGCTTCATTTATACAAATGGGTTTAATTGTTACGACAACTTTTAGTTTTGTGTTAATCCCACTTTTAACTGAAGCAATCGAACAACGAAATCAAATTAAAATGAATCGTTACGCTAATGCATCGCTTAAAATCACTATATTAATTAGTTCAGCAGCTGGTATAGGATTAATTAATTTATTACCTATGATGAATGCAGTCTTCTTTAAGACCAATAGTTTAGGTTTTACACTTGGATTCTATATGTTAACGGTTATCTGTGTATCGCTTATAATGATGGATATTGCATTATTACAAGTACTCAATTGCATTCGTCCGATATTGATTGGTGTAACTATTGGCTTAGTAGTGAAAGCGATACTCAACGTCCTATTGATTCATCATTATGGTATTGCTGGCGCTAGTATTAGCACTGTTTTGTCCCTTATTTGTTTTGTAATTATATTGCATAAAGAAGTGCTTAAGCAGTATCACTTTAGTCAAATGAAACCATTCATTTTGAAAATGTTTACTGCGCTTGTCATCATGACGATAATCATTCAAATTATTATGCAGATATTACCTCAAGTGGGACGTATAGGTGGACTTATAGAGTTAGTTGTTGTGGCAATCATAGGCATTGCCGTATTATTAATATTAGTTATATATATGAACATCTTAGGTTATAAAGAATTAAAACATTTGCCATTTGGCGAAAAGCTTTATCATATAAAGAAAGGACGACATTAATGACACATACAATTACAATTGTTGGTTTAGGAAACTACGGTTTAGATGAGTTGCCACTCGGTATATATCGTTTTTTAATACAACAACCGCTTGTTTATACTAGGACACTAGACCATCCTGTAATTAATCAATTACAAGATGAACTTAAATTCGAAAGTTTTGATACTATTTATGAAAAGAATGAAGATTTCGATTCTGTGTATCAACAAATTGTTGATGTATTAATAGAAAAAGCGCAATCACAAGATGTTGTCTATGCCGTACCTGGACATCCACGTGTAGCTGAAACAACGACGGCCAAGTTGTTAGACTACAATGACCATCATCAAGACGTGAATGTTAAAATGCTAGGTGGTAAAAGTTTTATTGATGATATCTTCGCAGCGATTAACCAAGATCCTAACGATGGTTTCACTTTGTTAGATGGTACGGCATTGACCGAACAGTTATTAAATGTGCGTACACATACACTTATTACTCAGGTATATAGTGCTATGGTTGCAGCAGATATTAAAATTACTTTGATGGAACATTATCCAGATGATTTTCCAGTCAAAATAGTGACTGGCGCACATAGCACTGGCGCCTCTGTACTAGAGGTACCTCTATTTGAACTTGATCATCACGAAGACGCATTTAATAATTTAACAAGTGTCTACGTTCCTAAAGTGACAAATGATGAAGTATTATATCGAAACTTTGATTATGCAGTAGAGATTATAGATCGCTTAGTCGATGATGAAACTGGTTGTCCATGGGATCGTGTTCAAACTCATGCCTCCCTCAAACGCTATCTATTGGAAGAAAGCTTTGAATTATTCGAAGCAATTGATAATGAAGATGATTGGCACATGATAGAAGAATTAGGAGATATCTTACTTCAAGTTCTCTTACATGCAAGTATTGGCAAAAAAGAAGGCTATATGGACATTCAAGAAATCATTGAAAGCTTAAGTGCTAAGATGATTCGTCGTCATCCACATATTTTTGGTGATGAAAAAGCAGCATCGATAGAAGAACTAAATGACATTTGGCAGACAGCTAAAAGTAAAGAAGGTAAAGCACCACGAGTTAAATTTGAGAAAGTATTTGCAGACCACTTCATGGCATTGTATGATAAAACCAAAAATAAGGATTTTGATGAAGAAACCCTTAGAAACTTTTTGCAACAAGGGGAGAAAGATTCATGAGATTAGATAAATATTTAAAAGTATCGCGACTTGTTAAACGTCGTACTTTAGCGAAAGAGATAAGTGATCAAGGACGTATTACCATTAATGGGAATGTAGCTAAAGCTGGAACAGATGTTAAGGTAGAAGATGAATTAGTTATTCGTTTCGGACAAAAGCTTGTTACAGTTAAAGTAACTGGTTTAAGCGAACATGCTTCTAAAGAAAATGCTAAAGGTATGTACGATTTAATTAAAGAAGAACGTATTAATCAGAATCAATTTGAAGAAGAATAGACTGAAGGAGGTGACAAGCAATGAGTAAAAAGGTAGAAGAAATAGGAAATCAGTATACCTCCGATAAAAATCGAAAAAGGCAACGACAACAAAAGAAAATGCGTGTTGTTAGACGAAGAGTAACTGTATTCGGTGGGATATTATTAGCGATTATAATTATTCTATCCATCATGCTTGTCGTCCAAAAACAAAGCAATGATAAAGCAGCAGTTGAGCGTAAACATAAAGAGGAACAGTTTCAGAAAAAGCAAGACGAGGAAATCGCATTAAAAGAAGAACTTAGTAATTTAAATAATAAAGACTACATAGAGAAAGTAGCAAGAGACGATTATTACCTGAGCAATAAAGGTGAAGTTATTTTTAAATTGCCTAATAATGATGATTCTAAGTCTAAATCCTCTAATGACAACTGATAACATTAAGGATAATCGTTTTTCTTAAATAAGAATGAATTATCTGGTTTTATAGCATTGTGAAAATATTAAAACAGGAATATAATAAGGTTAAAATCGAATCAAAATCGGGAGGATTTATTTAGAATATGTCAATCGAAGTAGGAAACAAGCTAAAAGGTAAAGTTACTGGTATCAAAAAATTTGGTGCATTCGTAGAGTTACCTGAAGGGAAAAGTGGCTTAGTTCATATCAGTGAAGTGGCTGATAACTATGTTGAGAATGTTGAAGATCACCTATCAGTTGGAGACGAAGTTGAAGTTAAAGTCTTATCTATTGCAGATGACGGTAAAATTAGCCTTTCAATAAAAAAAGCAAAAGATCGCCCTCGTAGACCACAACATAAATCAAATCACAATAGATCACCACAACAAAAAGGTGAAGATTTTGAAAAGAAATTAAGCAATTTCTTAAAAGATAGTGAAGATAAATTAACATCTATTAAACGACAAACTGAATCAAGACGTGGCGGTAAAGGTTCAAGACGCTAATTTATAATATATTACTTATATAATAATTGGTAATAGCAAAGGTAACATTCACAGTAAGATAAACAATTGTCGTCCTATCGAATTGCCCTTTATTTTATGTAAGATATGTTATTTTTGCGGGGTGGAACTTAAAATTCAACAATGAATTTTAGTTCCACTCTTTTTTTGATGACTACATTGCAATATTGCAATAAGGTATATTCATGTTATTAAGGAGGTCTTTGTGTTGAAAGTTAATACGTCACTATGGAACAATACTGAACATATTGTGATTGCTGTTTCGACAGGTGTAGATAGTATGTCACTCTTCCACAATTTACTTTCACAATCATCTCGTACTTATAAACAATTGACCTGTCTTCATGTTAATCATGGCTTACGAGAAGCATCACATAAGGAAGAAGCGTTTATAGAAGCATTTTGTAAACAATATGAGATAACTTGCTATGTAAAGCATTTGAATTTAACGGATGTAGTAGCGCAAGGGAAGAGTATACAAGCTGATGCTCGACAATTGCGTTATGAGTGGTTTGACGAAATGATGAAAAGGTTAGATGCAGATGTATTACTTACAGCACATCATTTAGATGACCAGCTAGAAACAATCTTCTATAGACTATTTACTGGACGTTCTACACGAAGTACTCTAGGGATAGATGTTCAATCAATTCGTAATCATTACACAATATGTCGGCCATTACTTGAAGTTTCAAAAGAAGACATACGCGACTATCAGCACAAATATCAAGTTCCTTATTATGAAGATAGCTCAAACAGTGACAATAAATATGTTAGGAATGACATTCGCAATCGACTATTACCAGCGATTAATCAAAATGCAGATCTTGATAGTACGCATTTACTAAAATTGAAACGTTGGCATGATATTCAATTACAGGAGAGTCGAAAAAAAGCCCAATCCTTTATAGAGAATGATTGTCTAATTAATAAAAATGGAACTCAAATACAATTTTCACGAAATGCATTTAATCAACTTGATGATATAGCTAAAATGATATTGTTAGATCAGCTCTTCGAACAACTGCAGTTGAATAAGGCATTTTCAGAGAAACAATATCATGAATGGTTTCATCAGATTAGTAATCAAATCGCACAATTTGAGATATCCCTCACTGAAAAATGGATAATTCAAATAGCATATGATAAATTTATTATATTGGCGAAAAATGAGCCGTCATTATTAGATAATCAAATCGTGAATGATGCAGATACATATCGTTTCGGACATTATCTCGTTGTTATACATCCGACGATTCCTAAACAACAATTACCATTATTGATACGAACTCGCCACAATGGAGATAAAGTCGAACTAAATGGACAAAAAGGTCATAAAAAAGTGAGTCGTTTGTTTATAGATCACAAAATTCCAAATGATGTGCGCATGCAAATGCCATTAATTGAAGATCAATACCATCAAATTATTGCTGTAGGTAATTTATATATTGCTAAAGCATATAATCAACATATAGAAATCAAAAAAATTGGAGATGAATAACGAATGAAAGACGATTTAAAAGAAATATTGTTAACTGAAGAAGATATACAAAATATTTGTAAAGATTTAGGAGAACAATTAACTAAAGATTATAAAGATAAACCACTTGTATGCGTGGGTATTCTAAAAGGTTCTGTTATGTTTATGGCAGACCTAATTAAACGCATCGACACACATTTAGCAATTGATTTTATGGATGTTTCAAGCTATCATGGCGGAACTGAATCAACTGGTGAAGTTCAAATCTTAAAAGATTTAGGTTCATCTATTGAAAATAAAGACGTCCTAATCATTGAAGATATTTTAGAAACAGGTACAACATTGAAATCAATTACTGAATTATTGCAATCACGTAAAGTTAATTCACTTGAAATTGTTACATTACTGGATAAACCAAATCGTCGTAAGGCTGATATTGAAGCTAAATATGTTGGTAAGAAAATTCCTGATGAATTTGTTGTAGGTTATGGATTGGATTACGCTGAACATTATCGGAATTTACCTTATATCGGCACATTAAAACCAGAAATTTATAACAAATAAGTGAAATTCATTTAGATGTTAATATAATTAAATCGTGTTTAAGATATAATAACTATACTTAATAAATGAATTAGTGTAGACTCATTTTATATGCTTAAACACATTTTAAAAACTTATCGTTTTTTAGAGAATTTAAGTTTTAAAAAGTTTGATAACACAAGGATTTTGAAAAGTATTACAAAAGTTGAAATGCTAGCCTTTAAGAGAAGTGTTGTGTTACAATTTTTGTTAGCTTTATTATAGAAATAGGAGGAAATGACGCATGCAAAAAGCTTTTCGCAATGTGCTTGTTATCGCAATTATTGGCGTTATTATATTCGGCGTATTTTCTTACATAAATGGGAATGGCAATACACCGAAACAACTTTCCTATTCACAGTTTGTAGAGAAATTGGATAAAGGTGATTTAAAGACCTTAGAAATCCAACCTGAGCAAAATGTGTACTTGGTAAGTGGTAAAACAAAAAATGATGAAGATTACTCTTCAACGATTTTATACAATAACGAAAAAGACTTACAAAAAATTACAAATGAAGCAAAAAGCCAAAAAGGACTAGATTTTAAAGTTAAAGAAGAAGAGAAACAAAGTGTCTTCGTAAGTATGTTGACAACATTAATTCCTGTATTAATTATTGCTTTCCTATTCATTTTCTTCCTTAGCCAAGCACAAGGCGGCGGCGGTGGCGGTCGTATGATGAACTTTGGTAAATCCAAAGCTAAAATGTACGATAACCAAAAACGTCGTGTACGATTCTCAGATGTCGCTGGTGCAGATGAAGAAAAACAAGAATTAATTGAAATAGTAGATTTCTTAAAAGATAATAAGAAATTCAAACAAATGGGTTCAAGAATACCTAAAGGTGTATTACTTGTAGGCCCTCCTGGTACAGGTAAAACATTACTAGCACGTGCCGTAGCTGGTGAAGCGGGTGCACCATTCTTCTCAATCAGTGGTTCAGACTTTGTTGAAATGTTCGTTGGTGTCGGTGCAAGCCGTGTGCGTGACTTATTCGAAAATGCGAAAAAGAATGCACCATGTATTATCTTTATCGATGAAATTGATGCAGTAGGACGTCAACGTGGTGCAGGTGTTGGTGGCGGTCACGATGAACGTGAACAAACGCTTAACCAATTACTAGTTGAAATGGATGGTTTCGGTGAAAACGAAGGTATTATCATGATTGCTGCAACTAACCGTCCTGATATCTTAGACCCAGCGTTACTACGCCCTGGTCGTTTCGATAGACAAATTCAAGTTGGCCGTCCAGATGTTAAAGGTCGTGAGGCTATTCTTCATGTACACTCTAAAAACAAACCACTTGATGAAACTGTCGACTTAAAAGCTATTTCACAAAGAACACCTGGCTTCTCAGGGGCAGATTTAGAGAATTTATTAAATGAAGCATCTTTAATTGCTGCACGTGAAGGTAAAAACAAAATTGACATGCGTGATATCGAAGAAGCTACAGACCGTGTTATTGCTGGTCCAGCTAAAAAATCACGTGTCATTTCAGATAAAGAACGTAATATTGTAGCTCACCATGAAGCGGGTCATACAGTTATCGGTATGGTACTCGATGAAGCAGAAGTTGTTCATAAAGTAACAATTGTTCCTCGTGGACAAGCTGGTGGTTACGCAATGATGTTACCTAAACAAGATCGTTTCTTAATGACAGAACCTGAATTATTAGATAAAATTTGTGGTTTATTAGGTGGTCGTGTATCCGAAGATATCAATTTCCATGAAGTATCAACTGGTGCATCAAATGACTTCGAAAGAGCAACTCAAATCGCACGTTCTATGGTTACTGAGTATGGTATGAGTAAAAAACTTGGACCATTACAATTCTCATCTAGCGGCGGTGGACAAGTATTCTTAGGTAAAGATATGCAAGGTGAACCTAACTATTCTGGTCAAATCGCTTATGAAATTGATAAAGAAGTTCAACGTATTATTAAAGAACAATATGAACGTTGTAAACAAATCTTATTAGACCATGAAAAAGAACTTAAACTTATCGCTAAAACATTGTTAACAGAAGAAACATTAGTAGCTGAACAAATCCGTTCATTATTCTATGATGGTGTATTACCTGAAGTAGATTATGATGCTGCTCGTGTTGTTAAAGATGAAGATTCTGACTATAGCGAAGGTAAATATGGTAAATCTTACGACGATATCCGCGAAGAACAACTAGAAGAAGGAAAAGAAGACATGCGAGAAGATCGTAAAGAAGATAATGACATGAATCGCGAACGTAGACATCGTCAAAGAGATGATAGAGATAATCAAACAGGACATGATCAATTACGTGACGGTTCAAATGGAGACAATGATCAACATCGTGGACATTCAAATAATGAAGAAGACACAGGTCATGAACAATCTCCAAATATTGACAAACCATATAATCCAAACGATCCAAACAACCCTAGCAATAGATAAGTTTAAACTGGATTATTATCTCCTTTGAGTAAGGCAATTCCCCTTAGTCAAAGGAGATTTTTTAATATGTAGTGATCGTCAAAGAGACAATATTAGAGTTGAAAGCAAGTTACTTCATATTCTTATTAAACAAGTGTAGAATAAGTATCCTTAAAGGGAAAATATAGAAATAATTGAAAGATTAAAGTATAAATAATATCAATATAAAAATAAATGTACTAAAGGAGTTTATAAGGATGACACATGATTATATCGTTAAATCACTAGCTTTCGATGGAGAAATACGTGCGTACGCTGCGCTAACAACTGAATCAGTGCAAGAAGCACAAACACGTCATTATACTTGGCCAACAGCTTCAGCTGCTATGGGCAGAACAATGACAGCAACTTTATTAATGGGTTCGATGCTTAAAGGTGAACAAAAATTAACAGTAACAGTTGATGGTAAAGGACCTATTGGAAGAATCATTGCGGATGCAGATGCTGAGGGTAATGTACGTGCGTATGTGGATAAACCACAAACGCATTTTCCATTAAATGAACAAGGTAAATTAGATGTTAGACGAGCAGTTGGTACAGACGGGTCCATCCAAGTTGTGAAAGACGTTGGTATGAAAGATTATTTCTCAGGTGCAAGTCCGATTGTATCAGGTGAATTAGGAGAAGACTTCACATACTATTTTGCGACAAGTGAACAAACACCTTCATCAGTTGGTTTAGGTGTGTTAGTAAATCCTGACAATTCTATTAAAGCTGCTGGAGGATTTATTATTCAAGTAATGCCAGGCGCTAAAGATGAAACTGTAACAAAATTGGAAAATGCTATAAATAATATGCAACCCGTTTCTAAGTTAATTGAACAAGGATTGACACCAGAAGGTATTTTGAATGAAATTCTTGGTGAAGATAACGTTCAAATCTTAGAAACTATGCAAGCTCAATTTGAATGTAACTGTAGTCATGAGAAGTTTCTAAATGCAATTAAAGGTTTAGGAGAAGCTGAAATCCAAGATATGATTAAAGAGGATCATGGCGCGGAAGCTATTTGTCACTTCTGTGGTAATAAATATAATTATTCAGAAGCTGAACTTGAAGACCTATTAGCTTCAATGAATGCATAATTAAAAATATACTAAAGGCGATAAACCATCACGTGTTTATTGCCTTTTTTATAGGGAAACTAAAATAATGTAAAAGTAAAATGTAACTTCAATCCTAAAATAAGAGAATTAGCTTTGTCTTTTTAGAAAATTCTGATAGAATATAGTTATATCCGATAAAAAAACTAAGTTTTAAATATGAAAGTTAAAGGAGCGTTTTTTCAATGGCACAAAAACCAGTAGATAACATTACTCAAATTATTGGAAATACACCGGTAGTAAAATTAAGAAACGTTGTAGATGAAGATGCAGCAGATGTATACGTAAAATTAGAATATCAAAATCCAGGTGGTTCAGTAAAAGACCGTATCGCATTAGCTATGATCGAAAAAGCTGAAAAAGAAGGGAAAATTAAACCAGGTGATACGATTGTAGAACCAACAAGTGGTAACACAGGTATCGGTTTAGCTTTCGTATGTGCAGCTAAAGGTTATAAAGCAGTATTTACAATGCCTGAAACAATGAGTTCTGAACGTCGTAACTTATTAAAAGCTTATGGTGCAGAATTAGTTTTAACACCAGGTTCAGAAGCTATGAAAGGCGCTATTAAAAAAGCAAAAGAATTAAAAGAAGAGCATGGTTACTTCGAACCACAACAATTCGAAAACCCAGCAAACCCTGAAATTCATGCGTTAACTACAGGCCCAGAATTAGTAGAACAATTTGAAGGTAAACAAATTGACGCTTTCTTAGCAGGTGTAGGTACAGGCGGTACTTTATCTGGTGTAGGTAAAGTCTTAAAAGAAAAATATCCTAATGTTGAAATCGTTGCTATAGAGCCTGAAGCATCACCAGTATTAAGTGGTGGTGAGCCAGGACCACATAAATTGCAAGGTTTAGGTGCAGGGTTCGTACCGGATACTTTAGATACAAATATTTATGATAGTATCATCAAAGTAGACAACGATACAGCTATGGAAACATCACGTCGCGTTGCTAAAGAAGAAGGTATCCTAGCAGGTATTTCTTCTGGTGCTGCAATTCATGCCGCAATTCAAAAAGCTAAAGAATTAGGTAAAGGTAAAACAGTTGTAACAGTATTGCCAAGTAATGGTGAACGTTACTTATCAACACCTTTATATTCATTCGATGATTAATGATGATATAAGTTGATATTTGAATATCATGTTTTAAATAAGAAATGGCTGGTTTCGTAAAAGGCGGAGCCAGCTATTTTTTAGTATAAAGGTTCTTTTAGTTAACAATACTGAAATATAGACTAAATGAGTGTATCATGTGAGTATACATATTTATTTTTAAAACAAAGGATGATTGATAGTGGGTAAAACAAAAATTATGGGAATCTTAAATGTAACGCCTGATTCATTTTCAGATGGTGGTCAGTATAATTCAATTGATAACGCAGTTACACGTGCTAAAGAAATGATTGATGAAGGCGTAGATATTATTGATGTAGGAGGCGTATCAACAAGACCTGGGCACACAGAAGTGTCTTTAGAAGAAGAAATGCAACGTGTAGTGCCAGTTGTAGAAGAATTAGTAAAACTAAATGTACAAATTTCCATAGATACATATCGCAGTGAAGTTGCTGAAGCTTGTCTAAGATTAGGGGCCACAATGATTAATGACCAATGGGCTGGGTTATATGATCCTCATATTTTAGATGTAGTTGCTAAATATGAAGCGGAAATTGTGTTAATGCATAATGGAGATGGCCAACGTGACCAACCAGTTGTAGAAGAAATGCTATTAACACTTATAAAGCAAGCAAATAAAGCAGAAATGGCAGGGATTCCAAAACATAAAATATGGTTAGATCCTGGAATTGGATTTCCCAAAAGTAGAAAAGAAAAAAATGAAGTAATGGCTCGATTAGATGAATTAGTTGCTACAGAGTATCCAGTTTTATTAGCGACAAGTCGTAAAAGTTTTATTAGAGATATGATTTCTACTGATACGACACCTAAAGAAAGAGATGAGGCCACTGCTGCTACTACTGCCTATGGTATAATGAAAGGCATAAAAGCAGTTCGCGTACATAATGTTGAATTAAATGTACGTTTAGCTCAAGGTATAGATTTTTTGAAGGAGAATGAAAATGAACGACATGATCTTTCTTAAAGGGATGAAGTTTTATGGATATCATGGTGCACTCGCAGCTGAGAATGAAATAGGTCAAATTTTTTTAGTAGACGTAACTTTAAAAGTAGACTTATCAAAAGCGGGGCAGACAGATAATGTTAAAGATACTGTGCATTATGGTGAAGTATTTGAGGATGTAAAAGATATTGTTGAAGGTCCACCTTGCAATTTAATCGAGCATCTAGCTGAACGTATTGCAAAACGTATAAATTCACACTATAATCGTGTAATGGAAACGAAAGTCAGAATCACTAAAGAAAATCCACCTATACCTGGTCATTACGATGGTGTGGGTATTGAAATAGTGAGGGAGAATCGTTAATGGTACAAGCATATTTAGGTTTAGGAAGTAATATTGGTGATAGGGAACAGCAATTACAAGAAGCTATTAAAATAATTGACAGTATTGAAGGCATTACTGTGACTAAAATCTCTCCAATATATGAAACTGCACCAGTAGGGTATACCGAGCAGCCTAATTTTTTAAATTTGTGTTTAGAAATTGATACAGAATTGGAGCCTAAAGAACTTCTTAAATATTGCTTAGAAACCGAACAACGATTACACCGAGTTAGAGACATTCGTTGGGGTCCAAGAACATTAGATGTCGATATTTTATTATATGGGGATAAGGTTATAGAAGAAGATGACCTTGAAGTTCCCCATCCGCGAATGAGTGAACGTGCTTTTGTGCTAATACCATTAAATGATATTGCACCAACACAAATTGAACCTCGTTCAAAAACTCGTATCTCTGATTTAGTCATACCAGATGACACAGTGAAGAAATATAAAGGTTAAGTAGTATTAATTATGTATTTAATTAATATTATTGAAATGCGAAAATAGTGATGATCATACTTTGAAAGTGATACATGTAATGTCAATTTTGTAAAACAATACAATTAAGTAACACTACATTAGTAATATGATATCCTATAAGTAATTTAGAAATAATCCATGGAATAATTTTCATTGAAATGAAATTTAAAGGAGAGAAAGTTATGTCAGAAGAAATGAATGACCAAATGCAGGTCCGTCGTCAAAAACTACAAGAATTAATTGATTTAGGAATCGACCCATTTGGAAAACGTTTTGAGCGCTCAGCTACTGCTAGTGAACTAAAATCACAATGGGATGAATTCTCTAAAGAAGAATTACATGATAAAGAAGATGAAAGTCATGTTTCGATTGCCGGACGTTTGATGACTAAACGTGGTAAAGGTAAAGCTGGTTTCGCACATGTCCAAGATTTGACTGGTCAGATTCAAATTTACGTGCGTAAGGACCAAATTGGCGAAGAAGATTTCGACAATTTATGGAAAGGTGCAGACCTAGGCGATATTGTTGGTATTGAAGGTGTAATGTTCAAAACAAATACTGGCGAGCTATCAGTAAAAGCTAAGACATTCACTTTATTATCTAAAGCGCTTAGACCTTTACCTGATAAGTTCCATGGTTTACAAGATATTGAACAACGTTATCGTCAACGTTATTTAGACTTGATTACAAATCAAGATAGTACTCAAACATTTATTAACCGTAGTAAAATTATTCAAGAAATGCGTAATTACTTAAATAAACAAGGTTTCTTAGAAGTTGAAACACCAATGATGCATCAAATTGCAGGTGGTGCAGCAGCACGACCATTTGTTACGCACCATAATGCACTAGACGCTACTCTTTATATGCGTATAGCAATTGAATTACATTTAAAACGATTAATTGTTGGTGGCCTTGAAAAAGTCTATGAAATTGGACGAGTATTCCGTAACGAAGGAGTATCAACACGACATAATCCAGAATTTACTATGATTGAATTATATGAAGCATACGCTGATTACCACGATATCATGGATTTAACTGAATCTATGGTAAGACATATCGCTCAAGAAGTATTTGGTTCTGCAAAAGTTCAATACAATGAAGAGGAAATTGACCTAGAGTCTGCCTGGACACGCCTTCATATTGTAGATGCAGTGAAAGAAGCTACAGGTGTAGACTTCTATCAAATTAAATCTGATGAAGAAGCAATCGCTGCAGCTAAAGAACATGGTATTGAAATTACTAATAATATGAAATATGGTCATATCTTAAATGAATTCTTTGAACAAAAAGTTGAAGAAACGTTAATTCAACCAACATTTATTTATGGACATCCAATTGAAATCTCGCCTTTAGCGAAGAAAAATCCAGAAGATCCTAGATTTACAGACCGTTTCGAGTTGTTTATCGTAGGTAGAGAACATGCGAATGCATTCACTGAATTAAATGATCCAATTGATCAACGTGAACGTTTCGAAGCACAACTTGTTGAAAAAGCACAAGGTAATGATGAAGCGCATGAAATGGATGAAGATTATATTGAAGCTTTGGAATATGGTATGCCTCCAACAGGTGGTTTAGGTATCGGTATCGATCGCTTAGTTATGTTGTTAACTGACTCTCCATCTATTAGAGACGTATTATTATTCCCTTACATGAGACAAAAATAGATTAAATTAAATATTAGAGATTGAGATAAAGTTTAGGGTTTATTCAAATGTTAACCTAATATATCTCAATCTCTTTTTTTATTTTGAGCCAGTTATTGTTAATAAAAGAGGCAAAAGGAATAATTAGTTTTCGATTTATATAAAATTAAGGGATTAAATATATTGGTGTGATAAAGGGTTATTATCAAAGGGAGAGTTACAAAAGTAAAAAAGAGTAGAGAAGTTATTATAAAACAATATAAAAAAGTGTAGTCAATATGCTTGCGATGTGCTAACATAGTAAAAGTGTTCAAAGAAGCGGAATCGACAAATAATAAACTTGTTAAATAAAAAAAGTTTTAAAAATTAGTTGACTTTGCTTTTTGAATGTTGTAAGATATAAAAGTCGTCGAAAACGAAAGTTAATTTTGTAAAATACTTGTAAAGATAACTTTAACAAAGTGTAAAATTAACTATTGAAAATTAAAATAATCGACATTATAATTAATTGAGTAAGTTATTGTCTGGTGACAATGGCAAGGAGGTCACACCTGTTCCCATGCCGAACACAGAAGTTAAGCTCCTTAGCGCCGATGGTAGTTGGATTTACGTTCCGCTAGAGTAGGACGTTGCCAGGCAAATTATTGAGACCGAAAGGTCTCTTTTTTTATGCCTAAAATTAAAACCGAAGGTTTAATAAGATATCAACAAATCAAAGTGTAATAGCTTTACGAGAAGAAAGCGTTTGAAGCCGATGAATTGAGAAAATTGAGAAGCGAGTTTAGTTGAGCTAAAAGAGCAAGCAATTTTAGAAAATGAAGAAGGATGCGAGTGCTTGTCTCGAAGTAAAGTAAGCTCCTTAGTGCCGGTGGTAGCAGATTTACGTTCCGCTAGAGTAGGACGTTGCCAGGCAAATTATTGAGACCGAAAGGTCTCTTTTTTTATGCCTAAAATTAAAACCGAAGGTTTAATAAGATATCAACAAATCAAAGTGTAATAGCTTTACGAGAAGAAAGCGTTTGAAGCCGATGAATTGAGAAAATTGAGAAGCGAGTTTAGTTGAGCTAAAAGAGCAAGCAATTTTAGAAAATGAAGAAGGATGCGAGTGCTTGTCTCGAAGTAAAGTAAGCTCCTTAGTGCCGGTGGTAGCAGATTTACGTTCCGCTAGAGTAGGACGTTGCCAGGCAAATTATTGAGACCGAAAGGTCTCTTTTTTTATGCCTAAAATTAAAACCGAAGGTTTAATAAGATATCAACAAATCAAAGTGTAATAGCTTTACGAAGAGTAAGCTTTTGAAGTCGATGAACTAAGAATATGGTTGAAATAGCATTTAACATCATGTAGTATATTTACTATATTAAATATAATAAATATATCATAAAGGAGAACGACGGACAATGAGAATTGGTTTATTATTAATAAGACTTATGTTAGGTATTACATTTACAATACATGGTGCTCAAAAAGTTTTTGGTGGCTTTAAAGAGCCAATGGCAATGATATCTGATTTAGGTTTCCCTGCCTTCTTCGGTGTTATTTTAGGATTATTTGAATTCATCGGAGGCATTTTAATGATTATTGGTTTATTTGCTAATTATATAGCTGCCGGCTTTATCATAATTATGCTTGGAGCTTTATTTACTGTTCATCTGTCACAAGGTTATATGACATCTGAACTTGTGATTATACTATTGGTGATGAGTGTAGCTGTATTGATTTCTTATAATTGGAAGAAAGCACTTGAACTTTATTAAGAAACTATTAATGTCTAATTATTACTTAATATAAACGATGGCACGTCGATAAGTTTTTAACTTATGGACGTGCTTTTTTCACTATACAGTTAATGATTTTATTAAAACGTCAGTATGCTCTTTAAGTTTATGATTCGGAATACCACCAAATCCAATAATAAATTTTGGAAGTAGTTCGTTTTCTTCCGCATAATTGTAAACGTTTAATTTTAATTTCAATTTCTCAGCACTGTGGAGGCATTGAGACATTGTAAGTCCATTGTCAACAGTTATTGTAAAATGCATTCCTGTTAAAGCACCTTCGATTTTTAATTGATCTTCATGTGGCTTCAAACGTTCTAATATATAATTTAGTTTCTCTCTATAAATCTTTCTCATTTTATTTAAATGACGCTCAAAACTTCCAGATGACATGAAGTTAGCAATAATTTGTTGGATATGAACAGGTACTGTGTTGCTTTCTTTATAAGGCATTGACAAATAAGATTGTAATAATTTTTGAGGTAAAACAATATAAGCAATACGGCAACTCGGGTAAAGTGACTTTGAAAATGTACTAATATAAATCACTTTGTCATTTTTATCTAAACTTTGTAAAGCTGGAATAGGTTTACCGTAATATCTAAATTCTGAATCATAATCGTCCTCAATTATATATCGGCTATTTTGTTGATGTGCCCATTTAATTAACTGTGTTCGTTTCTTTAAATTCATGACATATCCTGTAGGAAACTGATGTGACGGTGTTATATAAACAATATCGTTATTAGAATTTATGATGTCAATCATATTAATTCCATCTTTTTCAACTGTTGCCTGTATATAATTATGCTTGTTTTTATCTAAAACATGTTTTATGGGCGGATAACTTGGTTTTTCTATTATAAAAGATGATGTTTTAAGTAAATCTGTAATCATGTTTAGCAACTGCTCTGTAGAAGATCCAATGATGATTTGATTGGGATGACACGAAACCCCTCTACTATTAAATAGATAATGGGCAATTTGTTGTCGTAAATTTAATTCCCCTTGGATATCTCCTTTTTCTAAAAGTGCTAATTCATTATCTTCAAAGGCTTCTTTTGCATACTTTCGGAAAAGGTTGAGAGGGAAGTATTCTGCATCAATTTCAGCTAAATTAAAAGCATACTTGTATTGTTTACTCTCAGGTGTCTTAGGTTCGATTTCTATAAATTGATTATTAATATTGATGACAGGTAATGACTGAATATCGGAAACATAATAGCCAGAACGTGGTTTAGAGTATATAAAACCTTCATCAAGTAGTAGTTGATAGGCGTGCTCAATCGTCGTATGACTAAGAGATAAATGTTCACTTAACTGGCGTTTCGATGGAAATTTGTCTTGTGCTTGGTATTGACCTTCAATAATTTGGTTCTTCAATTGTTCATAAAGTGATATATATAGTTTTTGCTTTTTCATTTTAATAACTGACCCCTAATTTTATAAATAAATTGTACCTTTTTAAATATCAGTTTATAACTTAAAATGAATTTAATCAAATTGGAAAAGGGGTTAATTTTATGTCTAAAATCGTAGGATCAGATCGAGTTAAACGAGGAATGGCTGAGATGCAAAAAGGCGGCGTTATTATGGACGTTGTTAATGCAGAACAAGCTAAAATTGCAGAAGAAGCTGGCGCAGTTGCGGTTATGGCTTTAGAACGTGTACCATCTGACATCAGAGCAGCTGGTGGGGTAGCACGTAGCGCTAATCCTAAAATTGTTGAAGAAGTTATGAATGCTGTATCAATTCCAGTTATGGCGAAAGCACGTATTGGTCATATTACTGAAGCACGTGTGTTAGAAGCTATGGGCGTAGATTATATTGATGAATCAGAAGTGTTAACACCTGCTGATGAAGAATATCATTTAAGAAAAGATCAATTCACGGTTCCTTTTGTATGTGGTTGTCGTAACTTAGGTGAAGCTGCGCGTCGTATTGGTGAAGGTGCTGCAATGTTACGTACTAAAGGTGAACCTGGTACTGGTAACATTGTAGAAGCAGTTAGACATATGAGAAAAGTTAATTCAGAAGTTAGTCGCTTAGTTGTGATGAATGACGATGAAATTATGACTTATGCTAAAGAACTTGGTGCGCCTTATGAAGTTTTAAAACAAATCAAAGATCACGGACGTTTACCAGTAGTTAACTTTGCAGCTGGTGGCGTTGCTACACCTCAAGATGCTGCTTTAATGATGGAATTAGGTGCTGATGGTGTATTTGTTGGTTCAGGTATTTTCAAATCTGAAGATCCTGAGAAATTTGCTAAAGCAATTGTTCAAGCTACAACGCATTACCAAGATTATGAGCTTATTGGCAAATTAGCTTCAGAATTAGGCACAGCAATGAAAGGTTTAGATATTAATCAAATCTCATTAGAAGAACGTATGCAAGAGCGTGGTTGGTAATATATGAAAATTGGTGTATTAGCATTGCAAGGTGCCGTACGTGAACACATCCGTCATATTGAACTTAGTGGTCACGAAGGTATTGCAGTTAAAAAGGTTGAACAATTAGATGAGATAGATGGGTTAATTCTTCCAGGTGGCGAATCTACTACATTGCGAAGATTAATGGATTTATATGGATTTAAAGAAAAGTTACAACAATCTGATTTACCAATTTTTGGCACATGTGCAGGTCTTATCGTACTAGCGAAAGATGTCGAAGGTGAAACTGGCTATTTGAAGAAATTAGACATAACTGTTGAACGTAATTCATTTGGAAGACAAGTAGACAGTTTTGAAGCAGAGTTAGATATTAAAGGTATTGCTGAAGACATTGAAGGTGTATTTATTAGAGCACCTCATATCGCTAATGTTGAAGAGGGCGTAGAAATATTAAGCACAGTTGGCGATAAGATTGTAGCAGTAAAGCAAGGCAAGTATTTGGGCGTATCATTCCATCCGGAATTAACAGATGACTACAGAGTAACGCAATACTTTATTGATCATATGGTTAAATAAATGAATAATGGCAAGTTTGGGGACGTTTTAAAAGTCTTCAATTTGCAAAAAATAACCTAGAACTTCTTTATAAATTGGAAGTTCTAGGTTATTTAATTTCGATATTAGATAAAGAAACCAGCAATTGCAGCTGAAATGAATGATACTAATGTTGCACCAAATAATAACTTAAGTCCAAAGCGCGCTACGACATCACCTTTTTCAGAGTTAAGTGATTTAATGGCACCTGAGATAATACCGATTGAACTGAAGTTTGCGAATGATACTAAGAATACAGACGTTACACCTTTCGCATGTTCAGATATATCTTTTAAGTTACCTAATGATTGCATTGCAACGAATTCATTAGATAATAATTTAGTTGCCATAACGGAACCTGATTTAACAGCGTCTTCCCAAGGTACACCAGCTAAGAATGCTAATGGTGCAAAGACAAATCCGATTAATGTTTGGAAGTCCCATTTAATTGCGCCGCCTGATAATAAGCTAAATGCACCACTTACTAAACCGTTTAATAATGCGATGATTGCAATATAACCAATTAACATTGCGCCTACGATTACTGCAACTTTGAAACCATCTAAAATGTATTCTCCTAACATTTCGAAGAATGACTGTTTTTTAGTTTCGCTTTCGTCTACTAATAGTTTATCGTCTTCTTCATTAACTTTATAAGGGTTAATGATTGAAGCAATAATGAAACCACCAAATAAGTTTAATACAACAGCTGTAACAACATATTTAGGTTCAATCAATGTGAAGTATGCACCAATAATTGACGCTGATACTGTAGACATTGCTGAAGCTGTTAATGTGTACAAACGTTGTTTAGGTATGTAAGGTAACTGTTGTTTCAATGAAATGAATACTTCAGATTGACCTAAGATTGCAGCAGCAACTGCATTGTATGATTCTAAACGTCCCATACCATTAATTTTAGAAATTAAGAATCCTAAAACATTAATAATCCATGGTAAGATTCGAGTATATTGTAAGATACCAATTAATGCTGAAATAAATACAATTGGTAGTAACACACTGAAGAAGAATGGTGGGTTTTTAGGATCTACAAACTTAAATCCGCCAAACACGAAGTTAACCCCTTCTGCAGCTTTTTGTAATAAGTAGTTAAATCCTTCCGAAATGCCCCCAATAACTGTAATACCTGCTGTCGTTTTCAATAAAATAAACGCGAACACAAGTTGGATAACTAATAAAATACCAACATACTGCCAGCGGATATTTTTTCTGTCAGAGCTAAACAAAAATGCAAGTGCCAAAAAGAAAATTATCCCTATAATCCCAATAAGAATATGCATAATTCTACTCCTTTAAATTTACTTAACTAATATAATACAATAAATTCTTACATGTAACATCAATAATTTTAGAAAATTAAAAAACAAATTGGTTGAAAAAGGTCAAAGATGCTCATATAATATAGTCAAAGAAGGTCAAAAGAGGTGGTAAATCATGCACAACATGTCTGACATCATAGAACAATACATTAAAAAGTTATTCGAAGAAAGTAATGAAGACGTGGTAGAAATTCAACGAGCAAATATTGCTCAACGGTTCGACTGTGTACCTTCTCAATTAAATTATGTCATTAAAACTAGATTCACAAACGAACATGGTTATGAAATAGAAAGTAAACGAGGTGGTGGAGGTTATATCCGAATCACCAAAATTGAAAATAAAGATGCAACGGGGTATATTAATCATCTGTTGCAAATCATTGGGCCATCCATTTCCCAGCAACAAGCTTACTATATTTTAGATGGTTTGCTAGATAAAGGTCTCATTAGTGAAAGAGAAGCAAGAATGATTCAAGTTATAGTTGATCGTGAGACTTTGAAAATGGATGTTGTTGCTCGAGATATTATTAGAGCGAATATTTTAAAACGTTTGTTACCAATCATTAATTTTTATTAATAGAAAAGCGAGGTGTCTATGTGTGCTTTGCGAAAACTGTCATTTAAATGAAGCAGAGGTTAAACTTACAGTAAAAAGTAAAGAAGGCACTTCTGAGAAATGGGTATGTTCTATATGTGCTCAAGGTGAAAACCCTTGGCAACAAAATGAAACGCCATCCCCACATTCTCAGTTTCAAGACGATATTGAAGAAGCATTTGTCGTCAAACAAATATTGCAACATTTGGCAACGAAACATGGTATTAATTTCCATGAAGTAGCTTTTCAAGAAGAGAAGCGATGTCCAACGTGTAAGATGACATTAAAAGATATTGCGCATGTAGGGAAATTCGGGTGTGCAAATTGTTATGCCACTTTCAAAGATGACATCGTAGATATAGTAAGACGCGTACAAGGTGGACAATTTGAACACGTAGGTAAAACGCCTCGTTCTTCTCATAAGAAACTTGCCATCAAGAAACAAATTGAGGAAAAAACAAAATATCTCAATGTACTAATAGATGAACAAAACTTTGAAGAGGCTGCTATCGTTAGAGACGAAATAAAAGCATTGAAAGACGAGAGCGGGGTGGAGCGCAATGAGTGATATGAATGCTCATATCAGTGAATGGATGAAGGAAACTGAAGAATCTCCAATTGTTATGTCATCAAGAATTCGATTGGCTAGAAACTTAGAAAATCACGTTCACCCACTCATGTTTCCATCAGAACAAGATGGCTTCAGAGTTATAAATGAAGTACAAGATGTATTGCCTGATTTAGATTTAATGCGTTTGGATACAATGGATCAACAAAACAAAATGAAACTTGTTGCAAAACATTTAATTAGTCCTGAACTGATTAAACAACCCGCATCAGCAGTGTTATTGAATAAAGATGAATCAATAAGCATTATGATTAATGAAGAAGATCATATACGCATACAAGCAATGGGCACCGATTTATCTTTACAAGACTTATATAACATAGCTAGTGAGATTGATGATACGTTAGATCAATCACTAGACATTAGTTATGATGAACATTTAGGATATTTAACTACGTGTCCAACAAATATTGGTACAGGTATGCGAGCAAGTGTGATGTTACACTTGCCAGGATTATCCATTATGAAACGTATGAATCGTATTGCACAGACAATTAATCGTTTCGGTTTTACAATTCGAGGTATATATGGAGAAGGCTCGCAAGTCTATGGCCATATTTATCAAATCTCAAATCAATTAACACTTGGTAAGACTGAAGATGAAATCATAGATAATTTAACTGAAGTTGTTCAACAAATCATAAATGAAGAAATGCAAATTCGTGAACGTTTGACTCAATACAATGAATTAGAAACGCTAGACCGTATTTATCGGTCATTGGGTATTTTACAAAATAGTCGGATCATTTCAATGGAAGAAGCTTCTTATCGTTTAAGTGAAGTGAAATTAGGTATCGATTTAGGGTATTTAACATTGAGTGATTTTAAATTTAATGAATTAATGGTAAGTATTCAATCAGCGTTTATCTATAACGATGAAGATGAAACAATCTCTGTAAATGAAAAGAGAGCAAATATATTAAGAGAATATACTCAATAGGAGGTACAAAAATATATGCTATTTGGTAGATTAACTGAACGTGCACAACGTGTCCTAGCACACGCACAAGAAGAAGCAATACGTTTAAATCATTCTAATATAGGTACAGAACATTTGTTATTAGGTTTAATGAAAGAACCAGAAGGTATTGCTGCTAAAGTATTAGAAAGTTTTAATATAACCGAAGATAAAGTGATTGAAGAAGTCGAAAAATTAATCGGTCACGGACAAGATCAAACAGGAACATTGCATTATACACCAAGAGCCAAGAAAGTAATTGAACTTTCAATGGATGAAGCAAGAAAGTTACACCATAACTTTGTAGGTACAGAACACATATTACTAGGTTTAATTCGTGAAAATGAAGGCGTAGCTGCTCGCGTATTTGCTAATCTTGATTTAAATATTACGAAAGCGCGTGCCCAAGTCGTCAAAGCGCTAGGTAGTCCTGAAATGAGCAATAAAAATGCTACAGCAAATAAATCAAATAATACCCCTACATTAGATGGATTAGCACGTGATTTAACTGTCATTGCCAAAGATGGAACGTTAGATCCAGTTGTTGGTAGAGATAAAGAAATTACTCGTGTAATTGAAGTGTTAAGTCGTCGTACTAAAAACAATCCTGTACTAATTGGTGAACCCGGTGTAGGTAAAACTGCAATTGCAGAAGGTCTTGCTCAAGCTATTGTTAATAATGAAGTACCTGAGACACTTAAAGGTAAACGCGTGATGTCACTTGATATGGGAACAGTTGTAGCTGGTACTAAATATCGTGGTGAATTTGAAGAACGTTTGAAAAAGGTAATGGAAGAAATTCATCAAGCTGGTAACGTAATCTTATTCATTGATGAATTACACACATTAGTTGGTGCTGGTGGAGCTGAAGGCGCAATCGATGCGTCAAATATATTAAAACCAGCATTAGCACGTGGTGAATTACAATGTATCGGTGCGACAACATTAGATGAATATCGTAAAAACATCGAGAAAGATGCAGCGTTAGAACGTCGTTTCCAACCTATTCAAGTTGATGAACCAACAGTTGAAGACACAATTGCAATTTTAAAAGGATTACGTGATCGTTATGAAGCGCATCACCGCATCAATATTTCAGATGAAGCACTTGAAGCGGCTGCTAAATTAAGTGATCGTTATGTATCAGATCGTTTCTTACCCGATAAAGCAATTGATTTAATTGATGAAGCAAGTTCAAAAGTAAGACTGAAAAGTCATACAACACCTAACAACTTGAAAGAAATTGAGCAAGAAATTGAAAAAGTAAAAAATGAAAAAGACGCAGCAGTTCATGCTCAAGAATTCGAGAATGCTGCTAATTTACGTGATAAACAAACTAAACTTGAAAAACAATATGAAGATGCCAAAAATGAGTGGAAAACAACTCAAGGTGATCAATCCACTTCTCTATCTAAAGAAGATATTGGTGAAGTCATTGCAGGTTGGACAGGTATACCACTTACAAAAATTAATGAAACTGAATCGGATCGATTATTAAATCTTGAACAAACGTTACATGATAGAGTTATTGGCCAAAATGATGCTGTAACTTCTATTAGTAAAGCGGTACGCCGTGCTCGTGCAGGATTGAAAGATCCTAAACGTCCAATCGGTAGTTTTATCTTCTTAGGTCCTACAGGTGTAGGTAAAACAGAATTAGCTAGAGCATTAGCAGAATCAATGTTTGGTGAAGAAGATGCAATGATTCGCGTTGATATGAGTGAGTTTATGGAAAAACATGCTGTGAGTCGTTTAGTTGGAGCGCCTCCAGGCTATGTAGGTCATGATGAAGGTGGCCAATTAACTGAGAAAGTAAGACGTAAACCATACTCAGTTATCTTATTTGATGAAATCGAAAAGGCGCATCCAGATGTATTTAATATTCTATTGCAAGTTCTAGACGATGGTCATTTAACTGATACAAAAGGACGTCAAGTTGATTTCCGAAATACAGTGATTATCATGACTTCAAATGTCGGTGCACAAGAATTACAAGATCAACGCTTTGCTGGTTTCGGTGGCGGTTCTGAAGGTCATGACTATGAAACAATTCGCAAGACTATGATGAAAGAATTGAAAAATTCATTCCGCCCAGAGTTCTTAAACCGTGTTGACGACATCATCGTATTCCATAAACTTTCTAAAGATGAATTGAAAGAAATCGTTACAATGATGGTTAATAAACTAACACAACGACTATCTGAGCAAGATATTAATATTGTTGTAACTGATAAAGCAAAAGAAAAAATTGCTGAAGAAGGCTATGATCCAGAATACGGTGCCCGTCCATTAATCAGAGCTATTCAAAAAACAGTTGAAGATAACTTGAGTGAATTAATCTTAGACGGTAACCAAATTGAAGGTAAAGAAGTTGTCATCGACCATGATGGTGATGAATTTAAATATAATATCAATGAAAAAAATAATGGTATTTCAGATGAAGGCAATGAAGTAACTGAAACTGAAGCATAATACAATAAAATTAATGTTAAATATAAGCTGAGACATATCATACTCGAATGTCTCAGCTTTAATTTTTAATGATTTCAATGAATTAATTTTAATCATTATAAGTATTAATCATCTCAAAAATAAATAGAACCAAATTTATACTAAATTGCTTAAGTTTACATTTGTCATTGTGCAACGTTACATATAAAATAGATTTGTTCAAAGAAAAATCGGGGGTGCAATTTTGGCCAAAAAGAAAGTGATTTTTGAGTGTATGGCTTGCGGTTATCAATCTCCAAAATGGATGGGAAAGTGTCCTAATTGTGGGTCATGGAATCAAATGGAGGAAATTGTTGAAAAAGCTTCAAATCCTAAGCACGGCGTAAAGACATCAACGTCTAGCGCGAAAGTCCAGAAATTAAATGATATCAAGAATGAAGTGACACCGAGAGTTCAGACAGAATCAAAAGAGTTCAACCGCGTTTTAGGTGGTGGCATTGTAAGTGGTTCTTTAGTGTTAATAGGTGGAGATCCTGGTATCGGTAAATCAACGCTATTACTGCAAATTTGTGCATCATTGTCACAAAAATTAAATGTACTGTATATTACAGGTGAAGAATCATTAAATCAAACTAAACTACGTGCCGATCGACTAGATGAGGATTCGAGTAATTTAAATGTGCTAGCAGAAACGGACTTAGAAGTAATACATCAAACAGTTCAACAAGCGCAACCTGATATTTTAGTTGTGGATTCCATTCAAACAATATATCATCCAGAAATTAGTTCAGCACCTGGTTCTGTGTCTCAAGTAAGAGAAAGTACACAGAGTTTAATGAATATTGCTAAACAAATGAATATTGCAACATTTATCGTCGGACATGTTACGAAAGAAGGTCAAATTGCAGGACCACGTCTATTAGAGCATATGGTTGATACAGTATTGTACTTTGAGGGAGATGAGCATCATGCTTATCGTATCTTGAGAGCGGTTAAGAACCGTTTTGGTTCTACTAATGAAATGGGCATTTTTGAGATGAAACAAAGCGGATTAAAAGGCGTTCATAATCCTTCAGAAATGTTCTTAGAGGAACGTTCTACCAATGTGCCGGGATCAACGATTGTAGCAACTATGGAAGGTACACGACCTCTATTAATAGAAGTTCAGGCCTTAGTGACGCCTACAACATTTAATAACCCTAGACGTATGGCAACAGGTATAGATCATAATCGTTTGAGTTTATTAATGGCTGTATTAGAGAAAAAAGAAAACTATTTATTACAACAACAAGATGCATACATAAAAGTAGCTGGTGGCGTACGATTGACAGAGCCGGCAGTTGATTTAAGTGTTATAGTAGCAACAGCTTCAAGTTTTAAAGATAAAGCAGTAGATGGGCTTGATTGTTATATTGGGGAAGTAGGTTTGACCGGTGAAGTGAGACGTGTTTCTCGAATTGAACAACGTGTTCAAGAAGCAGCTAAATTAGGCTTTGAACGTGTTATTATTCCACAGACAAATATCGGTGGATGGCAATTTCCTGAAGGCATTAAAGTAGTTGGAGTGTCTACAGTACATGACGCTTTAAAATATGCATTCAAATCGTAAATATAGTGAAAAAGAGGTGAGACTTATGAACGTATTAAAAGGAATTGTAATCATAATATATATTATTCTAGGTGCTGCACTTGGTATTTTACTAATACCTGAAATACTTAAGGATTTTAATATTAATGGTTACCCATTTTTACATAACTATTATATAGATGGCTTAATTGGAATAGTAGTATTTTTCTTGATTTTTGGCTTCTTTATTAATAAAGTTACGAAGACTTTTAAAGCCATTGAACATTGGATTATGCAGCGCAGTGCTGTTGAAATTTTATTTGCAACACTTGGACTTATCATTGGATTATTTATATCAGTTATGGCTTCATTTATTCTAGAAATGATTGGAAATACGATATTAAATCATCTAGTACCGCTTATTATTACATTATTGCTATGTTATTTAGGTTTCCAATTTGGTTTAAAAAAGCGTGACGAAATGTTAATGTTCTTGCCGGAAAATATGGCACGCTCTATGTCTAAAAGTAATATTAGTGCTGTACCTAAACTTTTAGATACAAGTGCAATTATCGATGGACGTATTTTAGATGTCATTCGATGTGGTTTTATAGATGGTGAAATCCTTATTCCGCAAGGCGTTATTAATGAACTTCAAGTTGTAGCTGATGCGAATGATAGCGTGAAACGTGAAAAAGGACAACGTGGCTTGGATATATTAAATGAATTATACGACTTAGAGTATCCTACACGCGTGATACATCCACAAAAGTCTCACAGTGATATAGATGAATTATTGGTGAAGTTAGCACAGACTTATCATGCGCATGTGATTACTACCGATTTTAATTTAAATAAAGTATGTCACGTGCAAGGAATTAAAGCTTTAAACGTGAATGACTTATCTGAAGCAATTAAACCAAATGTTCATCAAGGTGACCGCATTAATATTCTATTGACTAAAATGGGTAAAGAGCCTGGTCAAGGTGTAGGCTATTTAGATGATGGCACAATGGTAGTCGTTGACAATGCGAAATCACTTGTAGGTAAACATGTAGATTTAGAAGTCATCAGTTTATTACAAACATCATCAGGGCGTATTATTTTCGCTAAAAAAATAGACGATTCAGAGTAATGATAAATATGTTCTTTAAACTTAGAGATTAAGAAGATACGTTCAATTATAAAAAATTAAATTATTGTAAGTGATTAGGTTTCATGTGAAACGCTAAATGTGGAGGGGACTCTTTTCAAGAAGCGAAGCATGGAACATATTTACATAAAGTAGATGTATGAATTAATGATTATCTATAGCGTAAACAAGTGACTTATCAAAGTATTGATTTAGTGCTACAATAATGAAGAAATGCGAACTTTTATCTAAGGGTAATGTAAAGTGGAAAGTTATTCGGGAACATGTCTAAAATGATAGTTTAGAATAGCTTTTTTTCTAATGGTTTGAAGATGTTTCTTACTGGCGTAGAACGACTCGGTTAGAGTGTAAAGTTTGTAGCCTGTATTAGATAAAGCGTATAAATTCGAAGTTAAAACATAACTAATATTTATAGGAGTGAATACGATGAGTGAACGTATTAGAGTGAGATATGCGCCAAGTCCAACTGGATATTTACACATTGGTAATGCAAGAACTGCATTATTTAATTATTTATTTGCTAAGCATTATGATGGTGATTTCGTAGTGCGTATTGAAGATACGGATAGTAAACGTAACCTTGAAGATGGTGAGTCATCTCAATTTGATAACTTAAAATGGTTAGGATTAGATTGGGACGAATCAATCGATAAAGACAAAGGTTATGGACCTTATCGTCAATCAGAACGTGGTGATATCTATAATCCACTTATTCAACAATTATTGGACGAAGATAAAGCGTACAAATGTTACATGACTGAAGAAGAGCTTGAAAAAGAACGTGAAGATCAAATCGCACGTGGTGAAATGCCTCGTTACGGTGGTCAACATGCACATTTAACTGAAGAAGAACGTCAACAGTTTGAAGCTGAAGGTCGTCGCCCATCAATTAGATTCCGTGTGCCTCAAGATCAAACGTATACGTTCAATGATATGGTTAAAGGTGAAATTTCATTCGATTCAAACAATATAGGTGATTGGGTTATCGTTAAAAAAGATGGCATCCCTACCTATAACTTTGCTGTAGCTATCGATGATCATTACATGGAAATTTCCGATGTTATTCGTGGTGACGATCACGTTTCTAACACACCAAAACAACTTATGATTTATGAAGCATTTGGTTGGGAAGCGCCACGCTTTGGTCATATGTCGCTAATTGTTAATGAAGAACGTAAAAAATTAAGTAAACGTGATGGCCAAATTTTACAATTTATTGAGCAATATCGTGATTTAGGTTACTTGCCAGAAGCGTTATTTAACTTTATTACATTATTAGGTTGGTCTCCAGAAGGAGAGGAAGAAATCTTTTCTAAAGAAGAATTTATTAAAATCTTTGATGAAAAACGTCTTTCTAAATCACCAGCGATGTTCGATAGACAAAAATTAGCATGGGTTAATAACCAATATATGAAAACAAAGGATACTGACACTGTATTTGAACTTGCATTGCCTCATCTTATTAAAGCTAATTTAATACCAGAATCTCCAAGTGAAGATGATAAAGAATGGGGTCGCAAATTAGTGGCACTATATCAAAAAGAAATGAGCTATGCTGGCGAAATTATACCTTTATCTGAAATGTTCTTCCATGAAATGCCTGAATTAGGAGAAGAAGAACAAGAAGTCATTAATGGAGAACAAGTTCCTGAATTGATGACACATTTATATGGTAAATTAGAAGCTTTAGAACCATTTGAAGCGGCTGACATTAAGAAAACAATTAAAGAAGTACAAAAGGAAACAGGTATTAAAGGTAAACAATTATTCATGCCTATTCGTGTTGCTGTAACTGGTCAAATGCACGGCCCTGAATTACCTAATACAATTGAAGTATTAGGTAAAGATAAAGTACTTTCACGATTGAAAAAATTCGTGTAAAGGACATCAGGCAAGTTGCACGAATGAGATGCTAATTTAACATATCTAACACTTGAAATTTTACATTAAAGCAAATATGATAAAGTTAAAGATGGCGAAGCCATTTTGGTATGAGTATTTAAAGGCGAAGGATTAGTAAATATTGGACTATGATATCAGAGAGTGTACGGATGCTGTGAGTACGCCATAGACGATGTTGAATGCACCTTTGTATAATCAACTAAATATAGTAAATGAGTATGATAAAGTGAATCTAGTAACCTATAGTTATATAGACATACTAGCTTGCATTTATCTAGAATACAGAGTGGAACCGTGCAGTAGCGCCTCTAGCATCTTAAGTGTTAGGGGCGCTAATTATTTTATTTAGAATGTATTTAAGTATTTTGCTATTAAATTTGGAAATTTTTAAACTTTTAAAAAAACTGAGGGGGCGACAGTCTTGATAAAAAGAATGAGAGACGATGTGAAAATGGTATTTGAACAAGACCCAGCAGCTCGTACAACATTTGAGGTTATTACAACATATGCTGGATTACATGCAGTTTGGAGTCACCTTATTGCACATAAATTATATAATAAGAAACGCTATGTATTGGCGAGAATTATATCTCAAGTATCACGTTTCTTTACAGGTATTGAAATACATCCGGGCGCGAAAATTGGCAAGCGCTTATTTATAGACCATGGTATGGGTGTAGTAATTGGTGAGACTTGTACAATTGGTGATAATGTGACTATTTATCAAGGTGTAACACTGGGTGGTACGGGCAAAGAAAAAGGAAAACGTCACCCTGATATTGGCGATAATGTATTAATCGCAGCTGGGTCAAAAGTGTTAGGTAATATTCAAATTGATTCGAATGTGAATATTGGTGCGAATTCAGTGGTATTACAATCAGTTCCAAGTTACACGACTGTAGTCGGTATTCCGGGGCATATTGTTAAACAAGAGGGTAAACGTATCGGTAAAACATTTGATCACCGTAATTTACCTGACCCTTTATATGAACAAATTAAGCAACTAGAAAAACAACTTGAAAAAGCGAAGAACGGAGAGATTAAAGATGATTACATTATATAATACATTAACGCGTCAAAAAGAGACATTTGAACCTATCGAACCAGGTAAGGTGAAAATGTATGTCTGTGGTCCGACAGTATACAATTATATTCACATTGGTAATGCACGCCCTGCCATAAATTATGATGTTGTACGTAGATATTTTGAATATAAAGGATACGAAGTGATTTATGTTTCAAACTTCACAGATGTAGACGATAAATTAATAAATCGTTCTAAGGAATTGAATGAGAGTGTACCGGATATTGCAGATAGATACATTAAAGCGTTTTATGAAGATGTTGGTGCATTAAACGTTAAGAAAGCGACTTCGAATCCACGTGTAATGAATCATATGGATGAGATTATTGATTTTATTAAAGAGCTAGTTGATGAAGGTTACGCCTATGAGAGTGACGGCGATGTCTACTTTAGAACACGCAAATTTGAAGGTTACGGTAAATTAAGCCATCAGTCATTAGATGATTTAAAGGTAGGAGCAAGAATAGAAGCTGGGGAACAAAAAGAAGATGCGTTAGACTTTACTTTATGGAAAAAAGCAAAACCAGGTGAAATTAGTTGGGAAAGTCCTTTTGGTGAAGGGCGTCCAGGTTGGCATATTGAATGTTCAGTAATGGCGTTTCATGAACTAGGCAAAACAATTGATATTCATGCTGGTGGTTCTGACTTACAATTCCCTCATCACGAAAACGAAATTGCGCAATCAGAAGCGCATAATCATGCCCCATTTGCTAATTACTGGATGCATAATGGTTTTATAAATATAGATAACGAGAAAATGAGTAAATCGTTAGGTAACTTTATACTAGTTCATGACATCATAAAAGAAGTAGATCCTGACGTACTGCGATTCTTCATGATTAGCGTACATTATAGAAGTCCTATTAACTATAATCTAGAACTTGTTAATGCAGCTAAGAGTGGTTTAGAACGCATTCGTAATAGCTATCAATTAATAGAAGAACGTGAAACAATCGCGACAGACATCGTTGACCAATCTAAATATATCGAACAAATTGATGCTATTATAGAGCAATTTGAGACAGTAATGGATGATGATTTCAATACTGCTAATGCTGTTACGGCTTGGTACGATTTATCTAAACTTGCGAATAAATATGTTTTAGAGAACAATACATCTACTCAAGTCATTTCTCGATTCAAAGAAGTTTATCAGATATTTAGTGATGTACTTGGAGTTCCACTAAAAGGTAATAAATCAGATATGTTACTTGATGAAGATATTGAAAAGCTCATCGAAGAACGTAATGAAGCGCGTAAAAATAAAGACTTTGCACGTGCAGATGAAATAAGAGACATGCTTAAAGAACAAAACATTATATTAGAGGATACGCCACAAGGTGTACGCTTTAAACGTGGATAATATGGATATTAAATTGTTAAACCCGTTAACACTAGCCTACATGGGTGACGCAGTGTTGGACCAGCACGTGCGAGAATATATCGTTCTTAAATTACAAAGTAAGCCTAATCGATTGCATCAAGTTTCGAAAAGTTATGTGTCTGCGAAAAGTCAGGCGCAAACTTTAGAAACATTATTTGAAATGGGTTGGTTCACGGATGAAGAATTAGATATTGTTAAAAGAGGTCGTAATGCTAAAAGTCACACTAAGGCTAAAAATACGGATATTCAAACTTATCGTAAAAGTTCTGGTTTAGAAGCAGTCATTGGATATTTATATTTAGATCATCAAGAAGAAAGATTGGAAAATTTACTTGATATGATTGTTCAAACAGTCAATGAAAGGTAGTGAAAACAGTGGAAGATATCGTTATTGTCGGTAGGCATGCTGTTAAAGAAGCGATTGTTTCTGGCCATACAATTAATAAAATTTGGATACAAGAGGGAATCAGAAAGCAACAAATCAATGATATTTTACAAAATGCTAAAGAGCAAAAATTGATTGTGCAAACAGTTCCAAAATCCAAATTAGATAATTTAGCAAATGCACCTCATCAAGGTGTTGCTGCACTTATTGCACCATATGAATATGCTGATTTCGATCAATTTATTCAATCTCAAAAGGATAAAGAAGGTTTATCAACTGTAGTGATTTTAGATGGCCTTGAAGATCCTCATAACTTAGGCTCTATATTGAGAACGGCAGATGCTAGCGGTGTTGATGGTGTTATTATTCCTAAAAGACGTTCAGTAGCGTTAACGCAAACAGTTGCTAAAGCATCAACAGGTGCGATACAACATGTTCCAGTTATGCGTGTTACGAATTTAGCAAAAACAATTGACGAATTAAAAGAACATGGCTACTGGGTAGCAGGTGCTGAAGCGGATAATGCAACAGACTATAGAGATATGGCGGCGGATATGCCATTAGCTATCGTTATCGGTAGTGAAGGACAAGGCATGAGTAGATTAGTGAAAGATAAATGTGATTTTTACATTAAAATACCTATGGTTGGACATGTTAATAGCCTCAATGCATCGGTAGCTGCTAGTTTAATGATGTATGAAGTATATCGTAAACGTCATCAAGTCGGAGATAACGCATGAAAGATAAATATTTGATAATTGATGGCTACAATATGATTGGACAGTCACCAGAACTCGGTAAAATTGCAAAAGATAATTTGCAAGAAGCACGAGAGCAATTATTAGATGCTATAGCAAACTATAATGCTGTTGTAGCTGATGAAATTGTATGTGTGTTTGATGCATATGAACAATCAGGTATAGAAAGAGAATACATTTATCATGGTGTGAAAACAGTATTTACAAAAGAAAAAGAGACTGCGGATAGCTATATAGAACGTTATGTTTATAATTTATATAACAAGCACACGACACATATTACCGTTGTAACCAGTGATATGAGCGAGCAACATGCAATATTTGGTGCTGGCGCATATCGTGTATCTTCGAGAGAGATGTGGCGTGATTTAAGAGAAAATGAAATCACAGTGAGTAAGTCATTAGATGATTTCACAGAAAGTAAACCGAGAACTCGTATTTCGTTATCGAATGATGTGTTAGCAGAATTTGAAAAGATTAGACGTGGAAATCATAATAAAGATTAAAATCGTCCACTTGTCTTTTGAAAATGACTTCATATAAACTTTGCCTAACTTAATTTGAAAGGTAAGGTTTATGGCGCATCAATTTATACAACTAGAGAAGACCTTTAAAGCATTCCAAAATAGTCGTAGTAGTCACGAACAAGATAGATTATTTATAGATATAGTAAACCACATACAACCTAAACTTTTTATAAAATTTAAAAGTTATGGAATACAAAATGAAGATATTGAAGATTTAGTACAAGAAACTTTAATCAGGATTTATTTAGCACTTCATACATTTGATTTTAGTACAGACGTTCCTTTTGAACACTATTTGAATTGTATCGTACGATCGATGCGAAATGATTTTTGGAGAAGAAAATATATTGAGACTGATAAGCACGATAGCATCATTAATGACTATGTTATTGACTACAAATTGAATCAATCAAGTAAATATATTGAAGATATTTGTATGATAAAAGAGAAACGAGAATTGCTAGCGAGTAGTTTAACAGTATTAAGTCGATTCGAGCGAAACGTAGCTGAATTACTAATGTCTGATTATACGCCTAGTGAAATTGCAAAACAGCTAGGTATTAAAGATAAAGTGGTTTACAATAGTATTCAACGTTGTAAAATGAAAATGAAATACTATTTATTGAAGCGTCTTTATTAGGTTGTATTAACTTATACATAGCGGCGCTTGTTTGACATTTAATGTTAGGTTTATGTATAGTATACTGGTATTAAAATGAGCAAAGGTGAACTGATTTGAAAAAAGTACCTTTAATTTGTGAGGTTTGTGGTACTAGAAATTATAACGTACCGAAAAAAGAAACTTCTGCAACGAGACTAGAAATAAAAAAATATTGTTCGAGATGTAATGCACATACGATTCATAAAGAGTCTAAATAATAGTGAAAGTATTGCTATTAAAGTTAACGGTTAACTAACTGTGAGTATGGAGGTAATTTTGATGGCTAAAGATAAGGGCACAAACAAAGAAAAAGACAGTTTCTTCCAAGGCGTTAAAAGTGAAATGGAAAAAACGAGTTGGCCAACAAAAGAAGAACTTTTTAAATATACTGTAATTGTAGTTTCTACAGTAATCTTCTTTATGGTCTTTTTCTGGGTATTAGATATAGGTATTGGGAATTTGATTGAACTATTTAGATAAGAATAAGGAGTGACAACATGTCTGAAGAGGTTGGCGCAAAGCGTTGGTATGCTGTGCATACGTATTCTGGATATGAGAATAAAGTTAAGAAGAATTTAGAAAAAAGAGTAGAATCAATGAATATGACAGAACAGATTTTTAGAGTTGTCATACCTGAGGAGGAAGAAACACAAGTTAAAGATGGTAAAGCCAAAAAGCAACTTAAAAAAACGTTCCCTGGTTATGTACTTGTAGAACTAGTGATGACTGATGAATCTTGGTATGTAGTACGTAACACACCTGGTGTTACAGGATTCGTTGGTTCAGCTGGAGCTGGTTCTAAACCAAACCCATTATTACCTGAAGAAATGCGATTCATTTTAAAACAAATGGGACTTAAAGAAAAAACAATCGATGTAGAATTAGATGTAGGAGAACAAGTTCGTATTAAATCTGGACCGTTCGCTAATCAAGTTGGAGAAGTTCAAGAAATCGAACCTGATAAATTTAAATTAACTGTATTAGTTGATATGTTCGGCAGAGAAACACCAGTTGAAGTTGAATTTGATCAAATAGAAAAACTATAATCAATTAATTTTGGAAAAACATTGAACAACAAAAAAGATGAAATTTTACTATTGCTTTTTAAGTTGGTTCAGTGTTAAAATAATGTGGTCGCGTTTTTATAGCGCTCATTTCGTCACGAAATGTTTATGAGTGGGAGGGCAAAACTGAGCCCTGTGACCACATCACGATATCAAGGAGGTGCACATCGTGGCTAAAAAAGTAGAAAAAGTAGTTAAATTACAAATTCCTGCAGGTAAAGCGAACCCAGCACCACCAGTTGGTCCAGCATTAGGTCAAGCAGGTGTGAATATCATGGGATTCTGTAAAGAATTCAACGCACGTACACAAGAACAAGCAGGTTTAATCATTCCGGTAGAAATCAGTGTTTATGAAGATCGTTCATTTACATTCATTACTAAAACTCCACCGGCTCCAGTACTACTTAAAAAAGCAGCTGGCGTAGAAAAAGGTTCTGGTGAACCTAACAAAACTAAAGTTGCTACAGTAACTAAAGATCAAGTACGTGAAATTGCTCAAACTAAAATGCAAGACTTAAACGCTGCAGACGAAGAAGCGGCTATGCGTATTATCGAAGGTACTGCTCGTAGTATGGGTATCACTGTACAATAATTAATGAATACAAAGTTAGTTTAATTTTGAAATAAACTGATAGACGATAGCAGGTAACAGAAATGACAACGACAATATTGTCTATGATTAGTCTGGGTGACTAGTAATCTTTCTTAAGATTACTCAAACATTAGACATTCATCTGTTATCTGCTCTTAACTTGCAAGGCGCAAGTGAATGTGGGAGGAAATGATACACGTAAAAATGACCAACAAATCCGTGGTGCAGTAGTATTACCAAACGGAACTGGTAAATCACAACGTGTATTAGTATTTGCTAAAGGTGACAAAATCACTGAAGCAGAAGAAGCAGGCGCAGATTACGTAGGTGAATCTGAATACGTACAAAAAATTCAACAAGGTTGGTTCGACTTTGACGTAGTAGTAGCTACACCAGACATGATGGGCGAAGTTGGTAAATTAGGTCGTGTATTAGGACCTAAAGGTTTAATGCCAAATCCTAAAACTGGTACAGTAACTATGGATGTAAAAAAAGCTGTTGAAGAAATCAAAGCTGGTAAAGTTGAATACCGTGCTGAAAAAGCAGGTATTGTACATGCTTCAATCGGTAAAGTTTCATTCAGCGATGAAAAATTAGTTGAAAACTTCAAAACTTTACAAGACGTATTAGCTAAAGCTAAACCATCATCTGCTAAAGGTACTTACTTCAAATCTGTTGCTGTAACTACAACAATGGGTCCTGGAGTTAAAATTGATACTTCATCATTCAAATTATAATTAAGTGTAAACTTATTTAATTATAGAACCTGTGACTTTTCGAATGTCACAGGTTATTGTTATTTATATGGCTCTACGTCAAATCGGACTGATGAGTCCAAATATTGAGAGTAAGCAACTTTAAGTTGTTTAATCTCTTTTTTTGTTGTTGAGACAAATAGTCGCG